>ENA-ORIC01001590-ORIC01001590.1-human-gut-metagenome-genome-assembly--contig:-NODE-1590-length-21271-cov-3.516514_pt1 | contig 21271 bp, 20 predicted proteins | sample MGYA00243023_ERZ508732 | MGnify/ENA primary metagenome ERZ508732 (study PRJEB26277, sample SAMN04329767) | human gut metagenome | biome: human-associated habitat | host: Homo sapiens | place: USA...
GAGCTGTCTGCGTCCGGCGCGTTTTTCCGCCTCCGTGGGCTGCGGGCGGTCCTTATGCACGGCATGCAGCACCGCGATGAGCACCAGCAGCGCGAGCACGGCGATGAAATAGCGGACGGCGTTGAACGTGAACGTGCCGATCGTATCGGCGCAGACGTCCTGCGCGACGAAGGCGGTGCCCCAGATGAGCGCGGCCAGGATCGGGAAAACGACTTGACGGATCTGATTGTGTTTCATAGGCGGGACCCCTTGGCAATGTCGGCGGCAAATACAAAAGCAGTCAGACTTTCCTCGCCTGACTGCCGGTAGGTGCACACCTGTGTCCATAGCATAGTACAGGCACGGGCGCTTGTCAATCGGTTTTTTGCTGTAAATCGTGAAATTTCACGCCTTGTGCGCGCGGCCGCCGCTGTGCATGGCGGCGTGCTCTTTGGCGATCTCGGCATAGAGCGCGGGCGCCGTCCAGGCGGCGTTCGTGTCCGTCAGCATGGCCTTGAGCGCGACGGGCGGGATGTGCGCGGCACGCCATCCCTGCAGCATCCCCTCGAGCAGGCCGGGGCGAAAGTTCGCCATGACGAGCATCTCCCCCGGGAGCGGGGCGGCGGGGGCGTCCGGCTCGCGCGGCAGCACGCCGGCCAGCGCGCCGATCGTCTGGCCGAAGTCGGCCGGGTCGACCGCCTGCACCCGGATGCCGAGCCGCAGGCACACGATCTGCATTTTCCCGAGTTTTTTCGGGTCGATTTGATAGGCGAGTAGAGTGGGAGTCATATCAGAGCACCTGCTTCCAGATCAGAATAAGATACACCACGGCCGCGCACTGCAGGCACAGCAGCGCGGGAAAGCCGAAGCGAAATTCCTTATGTTTCGTCTTGTGGTGGAACACGCGCATGCCCAGCGTGCCGCCGAGCGCCCCGCCGAGCGCGGCGAGGGCGAAGAGCGTGCCCTCCGCGATGCGCCATTTGCCTGCGCGGGCCTTCGCCTTGTCGATGCCCATGGCGGCGAAGGCGATGACGTTGATGACGGCGAGGTAGAGAAAGAGATAGCTCATCGGCGGCCGCCTTTCCCGCGCGGGGGCTGCGTGCCCCTGCCGCCGGAGCGGGGCGCGCCCGGCTTGGCGGACGTTCCGGACCGGCCGGGTTTGCCGGATTTGGCGGACTTTCCAGCCCTGCCGCTCTGTGCGGCGCGGGCGGACGCGGGCTTTTTGCCGCCGCCGTAGACCTTGCCGTATTTGCGCTGGGGCGGCTGGGGTTCGGCGGGTCTGGCGGGTTTGCGCCGGTCGGTCATCGGGCGGACGAGACAGTCCTTGCCGAAGCCGATCAGATCCTCGCGCCCGGCCTCGTGCAGCGCCTGAATGACGAGCCGGCGCTTGTCCGGCCGGCGCCACTGCAGCAGCGCGCGCTGCATGTCCTTTTCATGCGGCGTCTTGGCGACGTAGACCGGCTGCATCGTGCGCGGATCGATGCCGGTGTGGTACATGCACGTGCTGATCGTGCCGGGGGTGGGGTAAAAATCCTGCACCTGCTCGGGCTGGCGGCCGCGGCGGTTGAGATACTCCGCGAGGGCCACGGCGTCGGAAAGCGTGCTGCCGGGGTGCGAGCTCATGAGGTACGGCACGACGTACTGTTCCTTATCATACCTGTGGTTGAGCTGGCGGTATTCGTCCATGAAGCGCTCGTACGTGCCAATGTGGGGCTTGCCCATATAGTCGAGCACGGAGTCGATGCAGTGCTCGGGCGCGACCTTGAGCTGGCCGGAGATGTGGTAGCGCACGAGCTCACGGAAGAACGCGTCGTTATCGTCGCAGAGCATGTAGTCATAGCGGATGCCGCTGCGCACGAACACCTTCTTCACGCCGGGGATCTGGCGCAGCTTGCGCAGCAGGGCGAGATAGTCCGAGTGGTCGGCGTCGATATTCGGGCACGGCGTCGGCGCGAGGCACAGCCGGTTCGGGCACATGCCGCGCTCCAGCTGCTGGCGGCACGATGGGTGGCGGAAGTTTGCCGACGGGCCGCCGACATCGGATACGTACCCCTTCCAGAGCGGGTGGTGCGTCATGGCCTCGACCTCGCGGATGACGCTCGCGTGGCTGCGGCTCGTGATCATGCGGCCCTGGTGGAACGCCAGCGCGCAGAAATTGCACCCGCCGAAGCAGCCGCGGTTGTGGATCACGCTAAAGCGCACCTCCTCGATCGCGGGCACGCCGCCAAGCGGCTCGTACATGGGGTGCCACTCGCGGGTATAGGGCAGCTCGGCCACGCGGTCGAGCTCCTTCGTGTCGAGCGGCATGGCGGGCGGGTTGATGATCAGATAGCGCCCCTCGCACGGCTGGATCATAGCGCGGCCGCGGATGGGGTCGTGCTCGGCGTATTCGGTGCGCGTGGCCTCGGCATAGAGGCGCTTATCATCGCGCACGTCCTCGAACGACGGGAGCGTGATGTGCTCGAATTTGCACACGGAGGGGTCACGTGTGATGTAGCCCGTGCCGGGGATGTCCGTCATCGTGCGCACGGACTGCTTTTTCTTCAGCCGGTGAGCGATCTCGATCGTCGCGGCCTCGCCCATGCCGTAGACCAGCAGGTCGGCCGGGGCGTCAAAGAGGATAGCGCGGCGCACGGAATCGTCCCAGTAGTCATAGTGCGCAAAGCGGCGCAGGCTCGCCTCGAGCGAGCCGAGAATGATCGGCACATCGGGGCCGAAGGCCTCGCGCGCGCGGTTGCAGTAGACGATGGCGGCGCGGTCGGGGCGGCAGCCGGTGCGCTTGCCGGGGGAGTAAAAATCCTCGCTGCGGCGGCGCTTGGCGGCGGTGTAGTGCGCGACCATGGAGTCGAGATTGCCCGCGCCGATGAACACGCCCAGCCGCGGCCGGCCCATGGCGCGGAAGGCCTCCGCGTCGTGCCAGTCCGGCTGCGCGAGCACGGCCACGCGCAGGCCCTCGGCCTCGAGCACGCGGCTGATGACCGCCGTGCCGAAGCTCGGATGATCGACATATGCGTCGCCGCCGACGACGAGCGCATCGTACCACCACCAGCCGCGCTCGTGCATCTCCTCGGCGGAGACGGGCAGGAAATCACACCGTTCCATGCGTCACCGTCCTGTGGATGAGCCGGCCCATGAGCAGCAGGTGCGCGCGCACGCCGGGGTCGCGCCCGATCTGCACGAAGCCGCTGCGTTGGTAGAACGTGATGGCCCGGGCATTGTTTCCCGACACGTGCAGGCGCACGGCCGCGCGGTCGTGATTCTCATAAAACCAGAACGCGTAGCCCAACAGCTGGATCGCCCAGCCGCGGCCGCGGTATTCCGGCAGCATGTACAGCAGGCTGATCCAGCCGCAGCCGGATTGCTCGTCGCGCCCGGGGTCGAGCTCGACGAGGCCGACCACGCGGTCCCCGCTCAGGACGCGCACGACGGAGCCGGGATGCTCCTGCGCGTGCCGGGCGGCGCTGCGGGCATAGAGCTCGGGCACGAAACCCTCGTCCGTCTCGTGCACGTTGCGCCAGGCGTCCCGGTAGCACTGGAGGTAAAACGCCTCGTCGCGCGGGAAGCGCAGCGGCTCATAGCGCAGATCCTCCACGCCGCTGCCGCTGCCGCGCCACCAGGTCTGGCGGCCGAATGTGCTCAGTGCGGGCGGAAGGTGGCGGTTGTCGTTATAATACTCCACGGTCGTGCGCTCGCCGTCGACGAGCAGCAGGCTCACGGACGTGTTGTCGCCGTAGGGCAGGGCGGCCATCTCGCTGTTCGGGATGCCCAGCACCGTGCACAGATAGGCGCGGATGGCCATGCCGTGGCTCACGAGGACGATCGTCTGCCCGTCGTGCCGCGCGGCGAGATCCTCTATGGCGCGCTTCATGCGCTTTTGCACGTCGCGGATCGGCTCGCAGCCGGGCACGGACCAGCGGTCTGGGTCGGTGTTAAACCAGCGCATCTGCTCCGGGAATTCGTGCTCCACGTCGCCCCAGGCGCGGCCCTCCCACACGCCCATGCAGATCTCCGTCAGGCGCGGCGTGACCACGGCCGGAATGTCATGATAGCGCGTGATCGCTTCGGCCGTTGCGCGTGCGCGTGACAAATCGCTGCAGTAGAGCGCGTCGATATGCTCACGGCGGAACCGCTGCGCGAGCGCGTCGATCTGCTGCAGGCCGAGCGGGGTGATGCTCCCGTCCCAGTGCCCCTGGATGCGGCGGTAGAGGTTGCCCTCCGCTTCCGCGTGCCGGATCAGATAAATTTTCGTCATTGCGGGCCTCCAAAACTTGACCATAGTGGAATCATACAGTATAATAATCTGAATCCGCGCTTTGATTTCGCGCGGGAATGTATCAGCACCTGTACGAGCGCATTATACCGTGTTTTCGCGGCGCGCACAAGTGCTTTGGAGGGCAAAGTGAAAGTAATCCACCTCATCAGCGGGGGCGACACCGGCGGCGCCCGGACGCATGTTTACTCCCTGCTGAAATATCTCGGTCAGATCATCGACGTGCAGCTCGTGTGCTTCCGCGGCGGTGATTTTGCCGACGGCGCGGCCGCGCTCGGCATCCCGACGATGGTGCTTGGCAAGGGCTTTTTGGCAAACCTCAGGGCGCTCAGGCGGATCATCCGCGACGGGGAGTATGACCTCGTGCACTGCCACGGTGCGCTCGCAAACGTTACCGGAGCGCTGCTGCGCCGGCATTTGCATGTGCCGGTCATCAGCACCGTGCACAGCGACTACCGGCTCGACTATCTCGGCCGGCCGTTCGCCCGCGCCGTCTACGGCACGCTCAATATCTGGGCCCTGCACCAGCTCGATTACCGCGTGTGCGTGTCCGACCCCATCCGCCAGCGGCTGATCGACCGCGGCTTTGAGCCGAACCGGCTCTTTTCCATCTACAACGGGCTCGACTTTTCCCACGTCGTGCCCAAGACCGACCGCGCGGCGTATTTCGCGCAGTTCGGCTATACCGTGCATGAGGGCGACGTCATCGCGGGCATTGCCGCCCGGCTCGACCCCGTGAAGGATATCCCGACGCTCCTGCGCGCAGTGGCGCTGGCCAAAAAGGCCTGCCCGCAGCTGCGCCTCGCCATCGCGGGCGACGGTAAGGAGCGCAAAAAGCTCGAGGCGCTCACAAAGGAGCTGAACCTTGAGGACAGCGTGTTCTTCCTCGGCTGGGTCAACGACCTCGACAGCTTCTACGGCGCGCTCGATATCAACACGCTCTCGTCCGTGTCGGAGGCGTTTCCCTATGCGCTGCCAGAGGGCGCGCGCGCGCATCTGGCCACCGTCGCCTCGAACGTCGGCGGCGTGCCGGCCATCATCGAGCACGGCGTGACCGGTCTGCTCATCGAACCCGGCGACGTGCGCATGCTCGCGGCCTATCTCGCGCGCTACGCGCTCGACGAAAACTACCGCCGCGAGATGGGCGAGGCGCTCTACCGGCGCGGCAAGGCCGACTTTTCCGAGGAGGCCACCGGCCTGCGCCAGCTGGAGATCTACCACGCGGTCTTCCGCATGGAGCGCAACCGGTGCGACGGTGTGCGCGACGGCGTGCTCATCTGCGGCGCCTACGGCTTCGGCAACACCGGCGACGATGCCATTTTGCAGGCCATCATCGGCGAGATGCGCCGCATCGACCCGCACATGCCCGTGACCGTGCTCTCCCGCCGGCCGCAGGACACGCGCAGCGCCTGCGGCGTCAATGCCTGCCACCGGTTTCATTTTTTTGCCATCCGGCGCATCCTGCGCCGCAGCCAGCTGTTTATCAGCGGCGGCGGCAGCCTCATGCAGGACGTCACGAGCCGGCTGAGCTTATGGTATTATCTCGGCACGATCCGCATGGCGCACCGCTGCGGCTGCAAGGTGCAGATGTACGGCTGTGGCATCGGCCCGATCGTTTATGAGCGCGACCGGCAGCTCGCCGCGCGCATCATCAACGACTGCGTCGACAAGATCACCCTCCGCGAGCCGGACAGCCGCGAGACGCTCAGCGATTTCGGCGTCACGGACCCGGAGGTCATCCTCGCGTCTGACCCCGCGCTCACGCTGCCGGCCGCAGAGCGCAGCCGCATCGACCGCATCCTGCGTGAGCATGATATGGATCCGGAGGGCAAGTATATCGGCTTCGTGCTGCGCAAGTGGCCCGGCATTGAGGAAAAGGCCACCGTGTTCGCCGCCGGCGCTGTGTACGCCTACCTGAAATACGGCCTGACGCCGGTGTTCCTCAGCATCAATTTCCGCACCGACGGCGAGGCCAGCCGGCTCGTCACGGAGCATTTGAGCATCCCGTATTATATGATCGACGAGCAGATGTCCACCGGCGAGGTTATCGGCGTGCTCTCGCGCATGACGACGGTCGTGTCCATGCGGCTGCACGGACTGATCTTTGCCGCCGGACAGGGCGTGCCGCTCATCGGCGTTGCCTATGACCCGAAGGTCACGGCGTTTCTCGACTATGTCGAGCAGAATAACTATATGCAGTTCGAGGCGCTCAACGAGAAGGACCTGTCCGAACTGATCGATTCGGCCGTCGCGCTCGCCGGCAGAGGCGAGGAGCTGCGCCGCCGCACCGAGCTGCTCAACCGTCAGGAGGACAATAACCGCGCCACGGCCGCACGGCTGCTTGGGAAGGAGTAAACGAGCAAAATGATCCGCAGTGCTGTTCTGGTTTCCGGCAAGGGAACAAAATTGCAAAGTCTGCTGGACTCCGTGTTCTTCGGCGAGATCCCGGAGCTGCAGCTCGTCGCCGTCATCTCGTCCGACGCCAATGCCTACGCGCTCAAGCGCGCGCGCAACGCCGGCATCGAGACCGTCGTCGTCGAGCCGGCCATGTTCCCGAACGACACGTCGTACGACATGGCCATCCGCAACAAGCTCAAGGACATGGACATCGAGCTCGTCATCAACGCGGGGTTTTATCCCGGCGTCGGCCGCGAGACGGCCAGGAGCTTCCACAACAAGGTCATCGCGGTGCAGCCGTCGCTCATCCCGGCGTTTGAGACGCTGCGCGGCGACGCGGTGCATGAGGCGGTGCTCGCCCGCGGCCTGAAGGTCACGGGGGCGACGGCGTACCTCGTGGACGAGAACGGCGGCGTCGGCCCGGTGCTGCTGCAAAAGGCAGTGCCCGTGCTTGAGGACGACGATCTCACGACGCTCAAGCGCCGCGTGCTCACTGACGCGGAGTGGAAGCTGCTGCCTGAGGCGGTCAAGCGCTTCTGCGCCGGGAAGATCCGCCTGCACGGCGGCCGCGCGCAGCTGCTCGAGTGAAAAGATAAATCGATATGAAGCGAAAACAGCCCCGGACCGTAATTGGCCCGGGGCTGTAAAACTGTTGGAACCTGCGCGCAAGTGCAAAGCGGACAGAGCAGCGGGGGAGCTCGAGGGGGCAAGGCCCGCCTCGAATCCGATTTTGCTGTCCGTCTGTTAAAAAGTTCGGCACGGACTTTTTAACGGACGGACATCCCCGGATCGTGTCGATCCGGGGATGTTTTTTCGTTTGCTTTTTTCTTCAGCCGGCCATGAGGTGCACGCGGATGATGCCCTCGGCCGCTTTGAGCGCCGCCATGAACGCCTCCATCGTCGTCTGCATGTTCTCGGTCGCGGCCGTGATCGTCACCGGGGCGACGCCGCTCGTCGGAATGCTCTGGTTGATGGTGAGTATATTTGCGCCGTTTTCGGCAAAAATAGCAAGGACGGACGACAGCACGCCCTGCCGGTCGAGCAGCTCGAGGTTGAACGTCACGAGATGGCCGCGCGACATGTCCTGAAACGGGGACACGAAGTCCTTGTATTTATAAAACGCGCTGCGGCTGATGTCCACGCGCGCCACGGCGTCCGCCACCGTGCGCACTTGGCCGGTCTCGAGCAGCTCCTTGGCCTCGATCACCTTGGCAAAAATCTCGGGCAGGACGCTCGCCTCCACGAGATAGTATTTCGGTTTGCTGCCTGCGGCCATAAACAGCCCCTCCTTTGTTCGTGTGCTGCGGGCAAATGTTTTTCAGTATGACACAGTGTAACACATTCCGCGCGGCAGTGCAAGGATTATTCGGAAGGAGCCGATGAATTTTGGGTGGATTTCTCGCGTGCATCCTCGCCGGGGCGGCGATGAGCATTCAGGGCGTGATGAACACGCGCCTGAGCGAACACATCGGTACGATGGAGACCAATGCCTTCGTGCAGTGCGTGGCGGCGGTGCTGTCGCTGCTGGTGCTGGCGTTCTGGCGCACGGGCAGCTTTGCCGCGCTGGGCGCCGCGCCGAAATACTGCTGGTTCGGCGGTGTGCTAGCGCTGGCCATCACGGTCACGGTCATGCTCGGCATGGGCAGGCTCGGCCCGACGCTCGCCGTGGCGACGATCCTCATCGCGCAGCTGGCCACGGCCGCGGCCATCGACGCCTTTGGCATCATGGGCACGGAAAAGCTCGCCTTCGGCTGGAGCAAGTGGGCGGGGCTCGCGCTGATGACGGGCGGCGTGCTGCTCTTTAAAATGAAATAAAATGAAATGAGGCGGCGAGCCATGCTCGCCGCCTCATGTTTTGCTTTTCTTACAGGCCGATGCTCGCCAGCAGGTCCGCGATGCCGGAGGACTTGATGAGGGCGAAGATCGCACCGATGTCGTAGTGCTCATACGCCGCTTCCCAGATGCGGTCGGGGCTGCCGCCGGTCGCAAGACCGACGCCAAGCACGATCTCGCCGACGATCAGGACGCACAGCGCGATGATGAGAATGGTTTTCCAGGCTTTTTTCATGCGGCGATCTCCTTTCTGCACCAGCGCTTACCCAGGCGCACAAGCAGCCGGACCCAGCCGATGACCATGCGGATGAACAGCCAGATGGCCAGCCAGATCACGACCAGCGCGATGGCGATCACGGCGGCGCCGCCGCCGAGCAGGATGAGCATATCCGCCACCATGGGCAGGCCGATGAAGGCCGTTGCGATCAGGCCCACGCCGCCGGCGCCGCACGCGCCGCCGATGGCCCGCACGGCCAGATCCAGCACCCGCAGCACGGCCCGCACCGGCACGCCGACCACGATCGCGCCGAGCGTGTAGAGGATCGCCAGAAAGACGTTCGTCTTGTAGGCCGGCTCGTCCTCGTAATAGGCCTCGTCATAATACCCTTCCTCGCCGTCGGTGGCGTAGTTCGGGTCATCATAATCGCCTTCGGGCTGTTCGTCGTAGTAGCCGTCGTCACCGGCGGGCTGTTCGTCGTAGTAGCCGTCGTCACCGGCGGGCTGCTCGTCGTAGTAGCCGTCGTCCGTGGGCTGCTCGTCGTAGTAGCCGTCGTCCGTGGGCTGCTCGTCATAGTAGCCGTCGTCGGCGGGCTGCTCATCATAGTAGCCTTCCTCGGGCTGCACGTCGAACGAGAACTGGCCGTCGAGCACGGGCGCGGCGGGCTGCTCGTCATAGGCATCCTCCGCGGCCTGGTCGGCGTAGGCCGGCTGGGGAGCAGGCTGCGGCGCGATGGGGCGGTACTGCTCGGCACGCGGGCGCGGCTGCGGCGCGCGCTTGGGCTGCACCTGCTCGGGCGCGACCACGGGCGCGGCGGCCGGCGTGATCTTGCCGCTGTCGGCGTAGCGGATGAGGGCAACGGCCACCTTCGTCGGGTTGCCGATCTCCTGAATGAGGCGCTCCTCATCGGGCGCGTTGTCAAACATGTTCTCCATCTGCGCGATGAGCGCCTGACGGGTATTGTCGTCGGTAATCAGGCCAAGCAGGCTGCTGATTTCCGCCATGTAACTCTGTCTGTTGATAGATGGTCACCTCCAAGGGGTTCAATTGCATCTTGAAATAGCATCTCTAATTTACATATTATATTGCACGAATGGTGTGCGGTCAAGCCCGAAATGCACTTTTCGGCCGCGATCCGGCCCTTGACAGGCGCTCTGCGGCGGGGTATCCTGAGGAAAAAGGACCGGTTTTCCGAAAAACCGGAAAGGAGTGGAACGCATGGAACAAGAGCGCCCCTACACCGAAACGGAACCCGAAACCGCGGCCGAAACCGTCGAAACTGTGCCCGAGACGGCCGAAACGCCGGCCGAAACGGGCGAGCCCGCGCCGAAAAAGCCGCGCGAATCGTTTTTCCGCCGCCAGCGCCGCGAGCTTTCAGATGCCTGGCGCGAGATCTACTGCAACAGCCGCGCGCGGCGCATCCGCACGTGGCAGATCGCGGTGTTCGCACTGCTGATCGTGGAGGTGACGGTCATGGCCGTCGCGCTCAACCCGGTCTACTGGATCGGCACCGGCCTGCTCGTGTTCTGGTGCGTGGGCCAGCTGTTTGACCGCCGGCCGGCGCGGCACTCCGTCGCCGCGGTCGTGATGTACTTTCTCATCGCCGTCATGATCGGGATTTTCGCGGTGCAGGAGCTGCTTGGTGCTTGACAAGCGGCGGCGGATTCTATACACTATATAAGTTACCCCATACATTATGAAATACGTCCGCGCGGGATCTCTGCGCGGCATACAGAGGAGTGTTGCGCTTATGGCCAAAGAAAAGAAGGTCGAGCAGATCACCGATATGGAAGTCGACTTCGCCCAGTGGTTCACCGACGTGTGCATCAAGGCGGAGCTCGTGGACTATTCCGATGTCAAGGGCCTGTTCATCATGCGCCCGTATGGCTACGCCATCTGGGAGAACATCCAGAAGATACTCGACGGCAAGTTCAAGGCGACCGGCCACCAGAACGTGGCCATGCCGATGTTGATCCCCGAGAGCCTGCTGCAGAAGGAGAAGGACCACGTCGAGGGCTTCGCGCCCGAGTGCGCGTGGGTCACGATGGGCGGCAGCGAAGAGTTGCCGGAGCGCCTGTGTGTGCGCCCGACGTCCGAGACGCTCTTCTGCCAGCACTGGAGCCACATCGTGCATAGCTGGCGCGATCTGCCGTGCCTGTATAACCAGTGGTGCAGCGTCATGCGCTGGGAAAAGACCACCCGCCCGTTTCTGCGCGGGCGTGAGTTCCTCTGGCAGGAGGGCCACACCCTGCACGCCACCGAGGAAGAGGCCCGCAAGGAGACGCTGCAGATGCTCGAAATTTATGCCGAGACCTGCGAGCAGGAGCTGGCCATGCCTGTCATCCGCGGCAACAAGACCGACAAGGAGAAGTTCGCCGGCGCCGAAAACACCTACACCATCGAGTGCATGATGCACGACCACAAGGCGCTCCAGTCTGGCACGAGCCACTACTTCGGCGACGGGTTCGCCCGCGCGTTCGACATCACCTACACCGACAAGAACAACCAGCAGGTCTACCCGCACCAGACCTCGTGGGGCCTGTCCACGCGCGTCATCGGCGGCCTCATCATGACCCACGGCGACAACAGCGGCCTCGTCCTGCCGCCGCACATCGCGCCGATCCAGGTCATCGTGCTGCCCATCGCGGCGCACAAGCCCGGCGTGACCGAGAAGGCCGAGGAGCTCATCGCGCGCCTGAAGGCCGCCGGCCTGCGCGCGCAGGGCGACTTCAGCGACAACAGCCCCGGCTGGAAGTTCGCCAACTGGGAGATGAAGGGCGTGCCGCTGCGCGTCGAGATCGGCCCGAAGGACATCGAGGCCGGCCACTGCGTCGCCGTCCGCCGCGACAACGGCGAGAAGATCACCGTCGCGCTCGATGAGCTGGAGGCGCGCATCCCCGAGCTGCTCGAGACCGTGCAGCAGGGCCTGTTCGACAAGGCCAAGCGCAACCTCGACGAGCACACCTATGCCGCGCACTCGCTGGCCGAGGCCAAGGAACTGCAGGAGAAAAACGGCGGCTTCATCAAGACCATGTGGTGCGGCGACCTCGCCTGCGAGCTCGAGATGAAGGACAAGGCCGGCATGTCCAGCCGCTGCATCCCGTTCCAGCAGGAGCACCTCGACGATGTGTGCCCCGTGTGCGGCAAGCCCGCCAAGTGCATGATCTACTGGGGCGTGGCGTACTGAGCACACCCGAACCCAAAACGCAAACCGCCCGCTGCGATCGCAGCGGGCGGTTTTGTTTATTCGTTTTCGATATAAAAGATCTTGCGCAGCGTCTGCACCGGGAGCTTCACGACGCTGCGGTCATAGGTCACGAGACCGTTGAGCTCGTGCTCCACGTCGCTCAGCTGCGTGTACACCGCGGCGCTGAGGCCCTGCGCGATGGCGGGGCGGATCTGCTCGTCATAGAGCGCCTGGAGCGCGTACTCGAGCGAGAGCGGGGCGTCGCACGTCTTGTAGCCGACGCTCTTGCCGCCGATGGCGTGGCCCTCGACGCGGTGGACATAGCCGCCGAACTCCGACAGCAGCGTGGCGCGGCCGAGCTTATCGGGCTGGAACCTGTACTTCTGGAAATACACGTGCAGGCTGCGCACATCGCCGAAGCCCTGATCGTGCCAGCCGCTGGCCGGGTCGATCGTGCGGGTCTTGTCCACGGACTGGATGACCTGCACGGCCGTCTGGCTGTCAAACTGGCCCCAGCCCTCGTTGAACGGCACCCACACGGCGATGCACGGGTGGTTGTAGAGCGTGGTGACCATGTCGCGCAGCTCGTTCAAAAACGCCTTGCGCGCCGTCACGTTCGTGCGGCCGAAGAGGGGATACCAGCTGTCGTCGAGATGCCAGCCCGTCACGAGCGGGGTGGAGACGATGAGTGGGTCGTAGCGCCTGCCGCCGCAGGGCATGTCCTGCCAGACGAGCATGCCCAGCCGGTCGCAGTGATAGTACCAGCGGTCGCACTCGACCTTGATGTGCTTGCGCAGCATGTTGAAGCCCATGTCCTTGGCCAGCTGGATGTCGTAGACGAGCGCGTCGTCGCTCGGCGCGGTGTAGAGTCCGTCCGGCCAGTAGCCCTGGTCGAGCAGGCCGTTGTGAAAATACGGTTTGCCGTTGAGAAACAGGCGGCGCACGCCGTCCTTGTCCGTCTCGACGCTGCACTTGCGCATGGCAAAGTAGCTGTAGACTGTGTCGTCCCCGAGCGTCACACTGAAGGGGTAGAGCGTCGGGTGCTCCGGCGACCAGGGGCGAAACGACTGCACCGGCACGTGCGCCGGCACGCCCGCGGGGAACGTGAAGCGCTTGCCCTCGAGGTCGATCGTGCACTGACCTTCGCCCTCGACGGTGATCTCCACCTGATGCGCGTCAAACAGCGGCGTCACGTGCAGAGAGCGGATGTAGTTCTGCGGCACGCTCTCGAGCCAGACCGTCTGCCAGATGCCGCTCTGCGGCGTGTACCAGATGCCGTGCGGGTGCAGCGTCTGCTTGCCGCGCGGGAGCTGGGACTTGTTCGTCGCGTCGCGCACGCACACAAGGATCGTGTTTTCCTTGGCCAGCACCTCGGTGATGTCCACCGTGAACGGCAGGTAGCCGCCCGTGTGCGTGGCCAGCTCCACGCCGTTGCACCACACGGTCGCGGTCTGGTCGATCGCGCCGAAGTGCAGCAGCACGCGGCCGACGTTGAATCCGTCCGGCAGCGTGACCGTGCGGATGTACCACAGGTATTCCTCCGGCTGCAGGACGTGTCCCACGCCGGACAGCTCGCTCTCGGGCGAGAAGGGCACAAGGATCGTGCCGTCGGCCTGCGCGGGCTTGTTCGCGCTCGTCGTGATCGCGTAGCTCCACGGGCCGTTGAGATTCAGGTAGCTGTCGCGCACCATCTGCGGCCGGGGATACTCCGGCAGGGGCTGCGCGCGGTCGAGCGTATCCGCCCAGGGTGTCAGCATAACGTGGCCTCCTTTCTGCCGGCGGCGCGCCGGCAGCGCATTTGCTATCTATTTTACAGGATTTTTCCGCGCTTGTTAAGCCCCGGACGCGGATTTTTTTCCGCGCTGCGGACCGCGGCGGCGAAAAATCCAACCAATATGCACAAAATGTTGCAAAGTTTCCGGAAATGTTGGATTTGTCAGCTTTTTTACAGGTTCGTTAATATTTAAATTAGTACAATTTGATGTTTTTCCGCCATTTTTGGTGGACGAAATTAGGTTGGCGTGCTAATATATGTGGGTCAAAAAATAGAGAGGTGATGCAAATGCCCTTTAAGTTTCATGGCGGAGTTCATCCCAACTACATGAAGGCGCCGGATGTCCCGGTGACCGTCATTGCTCCTCCGCCGCAGGTCGTGCTCCCGATGATGCAGCATATCGGCGCACCCTGCAAACCGCTGGTCGCGGTGGGCGATTATGTGAAGATGGGTCAGAAGATCGCTGACAATCCGGCACCCGTCTCCGCTCCCATCCACGCGACGGTCTCCGGTAAGGTGATCGCCATCGAGCCGAGACCCCACCCCCTGGGCGATATGATCCCCGCGATCGTGATCGAAAATGACTTCCAGGACACCCCCTGCACGGATCTCGCGCCCCTGACGCCCGAGCAGATGAAGGATCCTGAGGCCATTCTCGAGCGCATCCGCGAGGCCGGTATCGTCGGTCACGGCGGTGCCATGTTCCCGACTGCGTTCAAGATCCGCGGCGGCCTTGGCAAAGTCGATACCCTCATCATCAACGGCGCAGAGTGCGAGCCGTACCTCAACGGCGACCACCTGACCATGAAGAACCACCCTGAGGAGCTGCTCAAGGGCATCGAGCTGGCGCGCATCGCGTCCGGCCTCGACAAGGCTTACTACGGCATCGAGAAGAACAAGCAGGACGCCATCGACCTGCTCCTGTCGAAAAACCCCGCGCAGTACGGCGTGGAGATCGTGCCGGAGAACGTCAAGTACCCGCAGGGCGCTGAGAAGATGCAGATCAAGGCCATCACGAACCGTGAGGTCAAGCCCGGCGGCCTGCCGTCCGGCGTCGGCTGCAACGTCATCAGCACCCAGACGGCTTACGCCATCTACCGCGCCTGCTACGAAGGCATGCCCAGCATCGAGCGTGTCCTCACCGTTGCCGGCAGCGCCATGGGCGATAAGTCCTACAACCTGCAGTGCCGCTTCGGCACTCCGTTCAGCTACATCGTCGAGCAGTGCGGCGGCTTCGTCGTCGAGCCGAAGAAGATCGTGCTCGGCGGCCCCATGATGGGCCTGATCGCCACGAATCTCGAGGCGCCCAACATCAAGGGCACCGCGGGCATCCTGTTCTTCACCGACAAGGAAGACCGCTCCGTCGAGAACCCGACGTGCATCCACTGCGGCAAGTGCCTGACCGTCTGCCCGATGAAGCTCGAGCCGCTGTACATGTATAAGTACTATCAGAAGCGCGACTTCGAGAATATGCAGAAGTACCACATTCTCGACTGCTTCGAGTGCGGCAGCTGCTCGTACAACTGCCCGGGCCGTCTGCCCCTGACCCATACCTTCAAGACCGCGAAGCTCCTCTTCGCCGCCCGCGCGGCCGAAGAAAAGGCCCGCGCGGAAGCCGCTGCAAAGGAGGCTGAAACGAAATGACACCAAAAGAATATACCTTTGACGCTGCCTATCAGCCTCAGGTACGCGCCAAGCGCGGCACGCGCGAGATCATGCTCGACGTGATCATCGCCCTGCTCCCGGCGCTGTGCGTCGGCGTGTGGCAGTTCGGCGCGCAGGCGCTCATCCCGCTGGCCGTGTCCATCGTGTCGTGCGTGTTCTTTGAGTGGGCTTACCGCAAGCTCATGAAAAAGCCCGACTCCATCGGCGACCTGTCCGCCGTGGTCACGGGCATCCTGCTCGCGTACACCCTGCCGGCCAACTGCAAGTGGTGGCTGCCGATCATCGGTGCGTTTTTCGCCATCGTGGTCGTCAAGCAGCTCTACGGCGGCATCGGCAAGAACTTCCTCAACCCGGCGCTCGCCGGCCGTGCGTTCCTGCTCGCCTCCTACGCGCTGTTCATGACCACCTGGGTCGTGCCCGGCAGCCTGACGTCCGTCATCGGCGCGGATGCGGCCACCATGGCCACCCCGCTCAGCTACATGAAGGCCGGCGAGGCGCTGCCGCAGTACTTCACTTATAAGTCCATGTTCCTCGGCACCATGCCCGGCTGCCTCGGCGAAGTCAGCGCGCTCGCGCTGCTCATCGGCGGCGTGTACCTGCTGTGCCGCAAGGTCATCACCTGGCACATCCCCGTGTCGTTCATCGGCACCGTCGCGCTGCTGACGCTCATCTTCGGAAGCAAAAACGGCGGCGGCTACACCCACGTCGAGTGGATGCTCGACAACCTCCTGTCCGGCGGCCTGCTGCTCGGCGCGTTCTTCATGGCGACCGACTACAGCACCAGCCCCGTCACCGCTCCCGGCCGCATCATCTACGGCGTCGGCTGCGGCGCGCTGACCGTGCTCATCCGCGTGTTCGGCGGCTTCCCGGAGGGCGTTTCCTTTGCCATCCTCATCATGAACTGCTGCGCATGGATGTTCGACAAGCACACCCAGCGCCGCCAGTTCGGCGTCAGCCGCGAGGACGTCAAGGCCAAGAAGGCCGCTGCAAAGGCTGCGAAGAAAGAAGCAAAGGAGGCTGCTGCAAATGGCTGAAAAGACTGAAAAGAAATCCGGCGGCGGCCAGATCATCAAGCTCGCGCTCGTGCTCTTTGCCGTGTCCGCGATCATGGCGCTCGCCCTCGGCCTCATCTATGAGGTGACGAAGGACACCATCGCCATGCGCGCAGCCGAGACGACCAAAAACGCATACGCCAACGTTCTCCAGGCTGACGACTACGCAGAGCAGGCCGATTTCGAGAACGACGGCACCATCACCAAGCTCAGCGTCGCCACCACCGGCGGCGAGCAGACCGGCTACGTCGCCGAGACCACGTTCTCCGGCGCGCAGGGCATGATCACCATGGTCGTCGGTCTCGACAGCGACTATAACTGCACCGGTGTGTACATCACCAAGCATTCCGAGACCTCCGGCCTCGGCGCCAAGGCGGCCGACACCACCGACGGTGCCTGGCGCGACAATCTCGTCGGCCAGGGCGACGGCCTTGCGCTGACGAAGGACAAGGGCACGGTCGCGGCCATCTCCGGCGCGACGATCACGTCCCGCGCCGTCGTCACCGAAGTGCAGACCGTCATCAACGCGGCCAAGTCGCTGGGTTAAGGAGGGCTGAAGCATGAATATCAAACAACAGTTCAAGGAAGGCCTCATTACCAACAACCCGGTTCTCGTGCAGCTCATCGGCATGTGCGCGACCATGGCCATCACGACCAGCCTCTTCAACGGCATCGGCATGGGCCTGTCCGTGCTCGTCATTCTGACCTGCTGCAATGTGGTCATTTCCCTCATCCGCAAAGTCATTCCGAACGATATCCGTCTGGCCATCTTCGTGCTGGTCATCGCGGGCTTCGTCACCATCGTTGACTTGCTGCTGCAGGCCTACGTTCCCGCGCTGAGCGCGTCTCTGGGCGTGTTCATCCCGCTGATCGTTGTTAACTGCATCATCATCGGCCGCGCCGAGGCGTTCTGCCAGAAAAACCCCGTCGGCCCGTCGTTCTTCGACGGCATCTTCCAGGGCCTCGGCTACACACTCGTGCTCATCGCCATGTGCGTCATCCGTGAGCTGCTCGGCAAGGGCTCGTTCGGCACCGGCATCATCAACACCATCGACGGTGTCATCGGCACCGGCAACGGCATTCAGATCTTCCCGTCCGAGTACGGCGCGCTCGTGCTCACGCTCCCGATCGGTGGCTTTATCACCCTCGGCTGCCTGATTGCGCTCATGCAGTACGCGCTGCGCAAGTCTGCCGAGAAGAAGGAAGCCAAGGAAAAAGCGCTCGCTGCGCAGGAAAAGGAGGCGGCATAACATGAGTTCTACGACCAGTATTTTTGCCATCATCCTCAGCGCCGTGCTGACGAATAACTTCATCTTCTCGCAGTTCCTCGGCTGCTGCCCGTTCCTCGGCTGCTCGAGCAAGATCGACACCGCCGCCGGCATGGGTCTCGCCGTCACGTTCGTTATGGGCCTGGCGTCCGCCATCTGCTGGCTCGTCAACTGCCTGCTCGTCAAGCTCGGCTTGGGCTTCCTGCAGACGATCGCTTACATCCTCGTCATCGCCGCGCTCGTGCAGTTCATCGAGATGTTCCTCAAAAAGTCTATCCCGTCCCTGTACTCCGCGCTCGGCATCTACCTGCCCCTGATCACCACCAACTGCGCCGTGCTCGGCGTCGTGCTGCTCAACACGCAGTACAGCTTCGGCTTTGTGCAGAGCGTGGTCTACGGTGTGTTCGGCGGCCTCGGCTTCATGCTCGCCATCTGCCTGTTCGCAAGCGTGCGCGAGAAGCTCGAGTTTGCCGACTATCCGGAGTGCTTCGAGGGCTTCCCGATCTGCCTCGTCTCCGCCGGTCTGCTGGCCCTGGCTTTCATGGGCTTCTCCGGCATGAAGATCGGCTAAGGAGGGCGTGAATATGAACTTTACTTTGATTCTCGAAGGAATTGCCGTCCTCGGCATCATGGGCGCCATCTTCGGTGCGCTGCTGGCGTTCGCCGCCAAGATCTTCCATGTGGAAGTCGACCCCAAGCAGGAGGCCGTGCGTGAGTGCCTCGCCGGCGCCAACTGCGGCGGCTGCGGCTACCCCGGCTGCGACGGCTACGCTGCTGCGGTCGCGGCGGGTCAGGCTCCGGTCAACTGCTGTGTCGCCGGCGGCCAGGAAGCTGCCGACAAGATCGCTGAGATCATGGGCGTCTCCGCCGGCGCGGAGGAGAAGATGGTCGCGTTCGTGCCGTGCTCCGGCGCGGAGGGCGTCGCCGTCAAACGCTTCAACTACAAAGGGCCCCAGGATTGTCAGGCTGCCATGCTGTTCGGCGGCAAGAGCAACAAGGAGTGCCGCTTCGCCTGCATCGGCCTCGGCAACTGCGCCAGAGCCTGCAAGTTCGGTGCGATGCACATCGTCAACGGTGTTGCCAAGGTCGACCGCGACAAGTGCGTCGGCTGCATGGCCTGCGCTGATGCCTGCCCGAAGAAAATCATCGAGAAGGTGCCGTATAAGCAGGCTGTGCTCGTCGGCTGCCGCAATCAGGACAAGGGCGCCGTCACGCGCAAGATCTGCGACGTCGGCTGCATCGGCTGCATGAAGTGCCAGCGCGAGTGCCCGGCAGAAGCCATCAAGATCGAGAACTTCGTGTCCACGATCGACTATGACAAGTGCGTCGGCTGCGGCCACTGCGCCGATATCTGCCCGCGCGGCATCATTAACCTTATGGATCTGGTCAAGCAGTAAGCTGCCGGCCGGTCAAAAAACCAACAGACAGACGGACATTTCGGTGTCCGTCTGTTTTTTTGCGCACGGGAGTGCCGAACGTCCCTTTTCCTGCGGCGCGCGATGTGTTACAATAGAAAAAATACGCGCAAGGAGGCCGCCATGTACCAGACCCGACCCGATGATTACGCTGCGTTCCGGTGCCTGGCCGGGGCATGTCCGCAGACGTGCTGCGCCGCGTGGGAGATCGTTGTCGATCCGGACGCGCAGGACGCTTACCTGCGCCTGCAGCATCCGCTGGCGGCAAAGCTGCGGCGCGTGCTGCGCGTAGACAGCGAGGGCGATACGTACTTTGCGCAGACGGACGGGCGCTGCCCGTTTCTGTGTGCCGACGGCCTGTGCGAGCTGCAGCGCACGCTCGGCGAGCAGAGCCTGTGCCGCACCTGCCGCGATTTTCCGCGCTGGGAGGTGCTGCTGTGTGACCGGGTGGAGCAGGGGCTGTCCCTCGCGTGCCCGGAGGCCGCGCGGCAGCTGCTCGCGCGCACCGCGCCCCTGCGCCTGAAATCTGTGCGGATACCGGGTGACGGCTATGTGCCCGGCGCGCGGGAGCGGCGGCTGACGGAGGCGCTCATGGCGGTGCGCGACCGGACGCTCACGCTGCTGACGCGCCCGGAGCATACGGCACGGGAGAACCTCGCGGCGGCGGAGACATTTGCCCGCGCGGCGCAGCGTCTGCTCGACGGACACCGGCTCGCGGCGCTGACTGCCGGAAACGTGCCGCAGCGGGGCCTGGATGCGTGCGCCGCGCCCCTGACGCCCGCAGCGCTGGCGGCGGCGTTTGCATCGCCCGAGCCGCTCGATCCGCGGTGGCCGGAGCTGCTCCGGCGCGTGGCTGCGCTGCCGGTCTGCCCGCCGCCCCGGCTGACACAGACGCAGCAGATGTGCCTCGCGCAGGCGATCGTCTGGCGGCACGGTATGGACGCGCTCGACGACCGCGACGTGGTTTTCCCCGTGCGGTATGCCGCGGCGGCGCTGCGGCTGCTCGACTGTCTTGCGGCGGTGAGCGAGCGCACGGATGCACAGCTTGTCGTGTGCGTCATGCGCGAGACGGAAAATGACCCCGAGGCGCTGCCGCGGCTGCGGGCGGGGCTGCAAAATATAGCAAAATTATGAGGCTTAGGAGGCACTCAAGGATGAAAAAATGTGACTGCAAGATCATGAACACCCTCAGCAGATACCCGAAGGTCTGGCCGTGGCTCGGCGTGGCGGGCTACGCGCTCGACGGCGCGGAGCTCGTGCTCAAGCACACCCGCTGGGGCAAGATGAACTACAAGGCGCGTATGCTCGTGCACGGTGCGGGCGCAGGGCTGCTGTGCCTCGGCGCGGGCGTGCACACGGCGCAGGCGGCCGCCGCCGGCATGGTCAATGTCCCCGCCGCCGTGACCGGCGCGGTCATCGGCACCGGCATCGTCGGGCTGAACTATACGCACGCTGAGGCAAAGAAGATCGGCGTCAAGCGCGCGCGTGTGCTGCACCGCGTGTTTTGCGCCATGACCGGCCTCGGCATCGCCGCGCACGTGATCGGCGTCAAGCGCCCGAGACGGTAAGATACACTGCGCATCAGACAGAAAACAGCCACAGTGGTTCGCGCCACTGTGGCTGTTGCCATTTTTAAGAAAATGTGATAATCTAGAATCTACAGAAAAAACGGGATTCGGAGGGAGCTATGAAAAAACAAATCTGCTGCATAATTGCCGCGGTGACTGTGGTCACAATGCTGCCGGGATGCGGCGCAAAAGATACACCTGCCGATTATTCGCCTGCACCGGCAGTTGTGAGCACGGTCACGCCGGAGAGTGCTGTCCCACCGACGAGCGCCGCTGCGCCGGAGCGGACAATAACGGAAGATATGGCCTATGAAGGCGTAGACAACTACTGCCACAAAATGTATGACTGGAGTGTGGCAGAACAACTCCCGGACAGTATGTATGTGGCAAGTTACGGTGAAACGGACTGCGAGTATGTCGTGATGTTTCGCAGTTATACAGGCGCGTATGAGTACTTCTATGTCGACAAAACAACAGGCGTGACAAGGATGACTTTTCGGGATAGCGGGTTGAACGCTGAAGAGGATGGAGGAACCATAAATTTGTGGGACTATCTGGATGCTGAGAACTGAACCGCAATCGGGCAATGCGCGATATTTCGTGCGCTGGCATAGCTGTGAAAAATCCAACCGGCGCCGCCGTTTTG
>ENA-ORIC01001592-ORIC01001592.1-human-gut-metagenome-genome-assembly--contig:-NODE-1592-length-21252-cov-3.728264_pt1 | contig 21252 bp, 15 predicted proteins | sample MGYA00243023_ERZ508732 | MGnify/ENA primary metagenome ERZ508732 (study PRJEB26277, sample SAMN04329767) | human gut metagenome | biome: human-associated habitat | host: Homo sapiens | place: USA...
AAACTGCAGGGTCAGTCCTAGTAGCTAGCTTAATTTTTGGAAGCTCTGTTGTTTTAAATGAAAATAAGGCTTCAGCCGATGAGACTAACACTGAATTAACACTCTCAACTGTTACGACGGGTGAAACCACTGCCGATTTAATTGAAGAACGTGTGCAGGCAGAAGATTCGTCAAGCACTACTGAAACAAGCACAGAATCGGCTACAAGTACTTCAACTGCGGCTTCAACTTCAGACACTGATTCGTCAACAATAAGTACAACAAGTACGACAGAGGACACGACTGCTACATCAACAAGCAGTGAAACATCTGATCATTCAAGTACTTCCGCAACTCCAGAAGCAAGTTCTTCTGAAACTGCTAAAAGCACAACTAGTGAAACCTCAGCATCTGAAACGAACAATGCAGACGAAAACACTAGCTCTAATACAAGCTCAAGCACCACTGAAGCCACTGCATCTGAAACAGCTTCAGTGTTAACCAACAGCGCCTCAGATTCAGCTACTGAAACGACGACAACTGAGTCTGAAGATAGTGATTCAGAAAGCTCAACGACAACGATTACTTTCAATGGAACAACCGTGGTAACAAGTGATAGCGGTACTGTCACAGTTGATGGAACGACAATTACCATCAATCAAGCAGGATCATACACTTTGACCGGAAATGGTTCAAGCTATACCATTATTGTGTCAGGTAGCGTGACAGATCCAGTTACAATCTACTTGGATGGTGTGACCTTAACGGATTCGTCTATTACTTCCAATTCTTCAGCAGAATTGACTGTTAATGTCCTTTCAGACAGTTCTATTTCTTCGACGTCTGCTAATGCGATTGAAGCAGCGGGAGCCTTGACCATTACCAGTGGTACTGGAAGTAGCTTGACCCTTTCAAGCACTGAAAAGCACGCCATCAAGGCTGACAGTGTAACGGTTGACTCTGTAACACTTGATTTGACTTCTGAGGCAAAGGATGGTATCAATGCGACGACAGCTGTAACTATTAAAAATGCCACAGTCAACATCACGGCAACTGATGACGGTATTCAGGTCGAAGACGAAACAGATGTGAACAGTGGTGATTTGACGATTACCGACTCAACGGTAACCATTAATGCAACTGATAAAGGTATCACGGTTACAGATGAATTGACTGTCGAAGGCAATTCTAAAGTAACAGTTGTAGCAGGTGACGAAGGCCTTGAAGGGCGTTATATCAATTTGACAGGTGGAACCGTTGATATCACTGCTGGTGATGACGGTATTAACGCCACTGAGTGGACGACTAAGGACAGCGCTGATACTTCAAGCTTAACCAATTCGACTTCTGACTTGGAAAATGAAGTTGCCATCAATATTGACGGTGCAACGGTAACTATCTTGGCAGATGGTGATGGTATCGACAGTAACGGCAATGTGACAGTGAAAAGTGGTTCTCTCTACGTCGCTCAGACAAGTGCAGATAATGCTGCTATCGACTACGATGGAACAGGTATTATTTCTGGCGGTACCGTTTGGGCCATAGGTAACCAAGGAATGGCTCAGGCCTTTACAACGGGTTCAAGCCAGTCTTATATCATGGCCAACATCTCTGGTAGTGCTGGAGATACCATCACAGTTACAGATAGTTCTGGAAATGTTGTAGCGACCACGACAGCAACAACTTCATTTGGAAATGTGGTCTTTAGTACCGAGAGTCTAACTTCGGGTGAAACCTATACCATTACGACATCAAGTGGTGCTAGTGTGACTGCAACAGCTACTGAAGAAGGCACAAACAATGGTCCTGGTGCTGGTGGCATGAGTGGGTTCCCAGGCGGTGGCTTTGGCAATGGCTCAGTGCCTGATAACTTTGGAGGCTACGGTGGACCGACTAGCTATGGGGGAAGCTCTATCAATACCGGAAGCGTTAACACAGCATGGGGCCAATCTGCTTCGACAAGTTCTGAGAATACAACTAGCACAAGTAGTACAAGTTCAACAAGCCAGACGGCTAATACTGGACGTCCAACCCCACCAAACTTTGCTAGTCAAACAAGTAGCTCAAACTCTATAAATATGAGCCCTACGACAAGTAACAGTGGTAATCAACCAGCTACCAATGATCCAGCAATGACAGCGACAAACACAGCTTTATCAAATCAAAATACGCCAACATCAAATCCTTCAAGCTCTGAGGTGTCGTCTCTTGAATCAAAAACAACAGTTGCTAACCAGTCTGCAGAAGAACAACCTGAACAGGCAAGTACCAATACATCAAGCAGTGCCCAACAACAAGCTCATGAGACTGCTGAGAAGTTGAATAAGATTTTTACACAAAATCAAAGTTCCCAAGCGGAATCAAAAGGTCAGCTAAGAGAAGTTTCCAACCAAAAGGAAGCTACAAAAACAAATGTTCAGACTGATTTTGCTCAGAAACAAAATACCCAAACAAGTTCTAAGGCTAATCAGTCATCTAAAAATTCACAAAGCAATCAAACAAGTAAATCAAGTCTACCAAATACTGGTGATGTGAGCAGCTTGGGACTAGGTGCATTAGGGGCTGTACTTATGACAACATCATTTGCACTTAAAGGAAGCAAGCATTCTCGTAAGTAATTCTAGTTAAGAACATAAAGAAAAACAGAAGCCCTCTTCAAAAAAGGAAAAGAGCTTCTGTTTATTATTATTTTTTAGAAAAAGCATTTTTAAGGCCTTCAACAGCACCTTCAACGCCTTCTTTAACATCTTCGATACCGTCTTTTGCTTTTGCTACCACTTTTTCGACAGCACCTTCGACTTCAGTCTTTTTGTCGCCAGTCAGTTTACCAGCACCCTCTTTAAGAGCGCCTTTAGCTTGATTCAATTTATCTTCGATTCCCATAGTAGAACCTCCTTTTTATGATGAGACCATTGTAGACAATATTAAACGGTAATGCAAGTGATTTGTTTAATAAGTAACGACATTAATGTTTCCTTTATCGTATTCAGCTATAAAGATATCCGAAACGTTTTCATATCCTAATTTTTGAAGCTCTTCATTTAACCAATCTTCCGTTTTACCAATAGTATCAAGAATTTCTGTTTGAATGACCCCATCAGTAATGATTGGATATTTTGGATTTTCATCGCCAGAACGGACCACAATCAATTGGCCGTTCTGTTCAATAACTGCACGTTTAACCTCTTTGAGTTGAAAAATTCCTTGAGAACGTAATTTTAAAGCGACATCAGAAGCTGAAAGTCCTATAGAGCGACAAGCTTCAGGATCTAGTTGACCCTGTTTGATGATGAGAGTTGGTTTACCGTCAATCAAATGTTTGATGAAGCGAATATTGGTGATGAGCCATTTAAGAAGTAAGATCAAAATAGTCCAAATAATCAGGATAACAAAGTACTGAAGGATGGAAACGGTACTATTATAAATTGTACCACCGATGATTCCACCAAGAACAAAGTTCTGTACTTGGTCAGCAGCTGAGCTAGGTGCTAGGTTTCCTTTACCTGTTAAATTGATAACAAAGACGAGTGAAATAAGCCCCAAAGCTAGTTTAATTGCAACAGCAAGATAAAAAGATGTCATTTTTTAACCTCCACGAGTTCAACATCAGACTTGTAAAGTTTTATTTGTTCTAGCAAGTAGCTGTCAGGTTCTGAACCTGAGATGGCACGATAGTATTTGTTTCCAACTTTGAGGATAGCATCATCTGTAGTAGTAGAAGTATTGACATAAACCTTGCTCTTATCAACGTCAAGATTTTTAGACACAACCTCGATAAAGTGAAGAGATGCTCTAAATTGGTCGTTGTTAGATTGATTGCTTTGGAAATTACTGATAGCAATTAGAACCACGGCAACTAAGGTTAAAATAGAAATAATAGTGAGTTCACGAAACTTAGTATCATGGCGTTCTTTGAAGGCCTTAAAAGCAAATACGCCGGTCACTAAAATAAGTCCTGCAGTAATGGCAACCATAACCCAGTTTTGTTGGCTAATCTGACTTAGCACATAGTCGTAGGAATAGAATTTCATTGAGAGATTTCCTTTCATAATATCTCTAGTATTATTATTATAGGTTAAAAAGTCTTTAAATTCAATCAGTCTATCCGAAAAATGAAGGAATGAGTAGGATTCTTAAAGGAAATTTGCTATTGAAATGACTTGCAGCCATTAAGCCAAAATCTTATGATTTCTTTAAGGACTTTGTTGATATTTTCACAAATTATGCTTATAATTGAGGTAATCAACAATCAGAACTTGCCTAAATTTTTCGAGAATCAGAAGTCTGGTAACTTAAAGAGATTGGTTATTTTATGTAAGACTTCACTGTTAATCTCTAAGAGAGTCAACACCTTTTCTTGAATTCCAAAAAATGTTAAGGCCTCTCGTTCCTAGAAAAAGGAGTAATTATGTCTGAACCATTATTTTTACAATCTGTTATGCAAGAAAAAATCTGGGGTGGTACGCATTTGCGTGATGTCTTTGGCTACGACATTCCAAGCGACCATGTCGGAGAGTACTGGGCTATTTCTGCTCACCCAAATGGTGTTTCTACTATTAAGAATGGTCGTTATGCCGGTCAAACTTTAGATGTTCTTTATGCAGAGCACCGTGAGTTGTTTGGCAATCGTCAAGAACCTGTTTTCCCACTTTTGACTAAGATTTTGGATGCTAATGATTGGCTTAGTGTGCAGGTCCATCCAGATGATGCTTATGGACTTGAACATGAAGGTGAACTTGGTAAAACAGAGTGTTGGTATATCATTGCTGCTGAGCCAGGCGCTGAAATTATTTATGGCCACAATGCCAAATCAAAAGAAGAACTGCGTCAGCAAATTGAAAGTAAGGATTGGGAAAATCTTTTGACTAAGGTTCCAGTTAAAGCAGGAGATTTCTTCTATGTTCCAAGTGGTACCATGCATGCTATTGGTGCAGGTATCATGGTTCTTGAAACGCAACAATCTAGTGATACGACTTACCGTGTTTATGATTTTGACCGTAAAGATGATCAAGGTAACCTGCGTGAACTCCATCTTGAAAAATCTATCGATGTCCTTAATATCGGTGAGCCAGCCAACAGTCGACCAGTCACAACAAAAGTAGATGATCTCAAGTCAACGCTCTTAGTAGCAAGTGATTTCTTCGCTGTTTACAAATGGGAAATCTCAGGTAAGGCTGATTTTGAAAAGACTGCTGATTACAGTTTGTTTAGTGTACTTGACGGTCAAGGAAGCCTCTTAGTCGATGATCAAGAATACCAAATTGCAAAAGGCAGCCACTTTATTCTTCCTAGCGATGTTGAAACATGGCAAATTAAGGGAGAGCTTGAATTGATTGTCAGTCACCCATAATCAAAATATCAAACTAGACGAGATGAGAATCTTGTCTAGTTTTTTCGTACAAGGATACAGAAAATTTGCAATTTTAAAAACCTTTGTAAATACGTTTCAATAGCTTGAAGTTCCAAACTAATCATGTCATACTAAGTAAGTTGACTAAAATAGTAATAAACAAGTTATCTTTTTTGAGATGATGTCTTGTTTGTTTTAGATTGGAGAAACTTATGTTAAAAAAAGGAGGCCTTACAGCTTTATTGTTGTTTGGTATGTTCTTTGGAGCCGGAAATCTGACCTTTCCCCCTCAGCTAGGCTTTGAATCTGGAGGTCATTTTTGGCCTGCGATTGCAGGGTTTGTCCTATCAGGTATTGGTATTGCCATCCTAACGCTGGTGATTGGGACCCTAAATCCTAAGGGCTACATTCATGAGATTTCACAAAAAATCTCGCCTAAGTTTGCCCTAGTTTATTTGGCAGTACTTTATCTGTCCATTGGTCCTTTCTTTGCCATTCCTAGAACGGCTGCAGCAGCCTTTTCGATTGGCTTCTCACCTTTGATTGGCAGTGGGCATACTAGCCTTTGGCTCTTTGTCTTTACCGTAATCTACTTTGCTCTAGCACTTTGGATTGCCATGAACCCATCTAAAATTCTAGATAGTATTGGACGTATATTGACGCCTATCTTTGCTATCATGATTGTTGTCGTTATCGTGGCAGGAGCATTTAAATATGGTGGTCACAATCCTCAGGATGCAAGTCAAGCCTATCAGGCTTCTGCTTTTGGTAAAGGATTCTTGGAAGGCTACAACACCTTGGATGCCTTGGCTTCTGTGGCCTTCAGTGTAGTAGCAGTAGTCACACTCAACCAATTAGGCTTCAAGTCTAAAAAAGAGTATATTTCTACTATTTGGGTTGTTGGTTTTGTAGTGACGCTTCTCTTTGGTGCTTTGTATTTGGGACTAGCTTTCTTGGGAAATCATTTCCCACTCCAAGTTGCAGGCCTACCAAAAGATGCCAATATTGGTGCCAGCGTCTTGTCACAAGCCACACAAGCCATCTTTGGACCAGCGGCTCAGATTTTCCTAGCTATCATGGTGACAGTGACTTGCTTCACAACAACCGCAGGACTTATCGTTGCGACTGGGGAATTCTTCCACAAGGCATTTCCGAAAGTATCTTACAAGGCTTACGCCATTATCTTTACCTTGATTGGCTTTGCGATTGCCAACTTGGGACTTAACAATATCATTGCTTTCTCAGTACCAGTGCTTTTGATTCTCTACCCAATTACTATCACGATTGTCATGATTGTGATTGCAAACAAGTTCGTGGCCTTGTCTAAACCTGGTATGCAAGTGACAGTTGCAGTAGTCACGCTGATTGCCTTGCTTAGTGTAATTGGAAGCCAGTTTAAACTTGCGGGACTCAATGCCCTCATTAACTTCCTTCCATTATCAGGAGCATCACTGCCATGGTTGATACCAGCCATCTTGTGTATTCTTTTGTCTCTCATCTTACCTGATAAGATTAAGAGCGAAAGCTTCGAAATGGAATAAACATACTAATCCTATCACATTGTGATGGGATTTTTTGTGTGGGGTGAAAAATGAGCTAAACATTAGATAAATAAAAATAGTTAGATTTTATAGAAAGCGCATACAGAAAACCGTTTGCTGTGATATAATACACTTGTATTATTAAATAATCGGAGTAATTATGAATAAAATTAAAGTTGTAAGTAATCCTTACGAGAAGACAGTAACTTTTTGTCGCTACGACTTATCTAGTGAAAGTTGGATAACAATAAATAGTGAAAATAACTCAAATAGTAAGTTGGTTTCAGCCGTTTTTCAACGTGGCTTTTTTCCTTTTAAGGTATATGATATTTTAAAAGAAATTGAAAATGAGTATGCTGTTCCAGATGAAAAACTTGAATTAATTTTTGAGGGGCCAAATGATGAGAAGCAACAGTTAGAAGAAGCATTAAAAGATGAGCGCTTTTCAAATATTATTTTATCATCATCTACAAGCTATTTAGAGAACGCACGTGACGTTCTGCCAGAAATCAATCGTATTTTTAGGAATCTTGAGCCACTAATCATAAAGAATATTGGGGAAAGTAACAAGGAAATTGAAGCACAGTTAAAACGCTTTTCGGATGCTTCGGGAGATACAGTTCCTATCTGTGTGCTCGGAACTTATAGTGCAGGAAAGTCGACCTTTATTAATGCCTTGATTGGACAGGAATTACTTCCAAGTGCTGAGACTCCTGTGACTGCTAAAATTTATAAGGTCACAGCTAGTCCTTATGAGGATCGTGCTAAAATCTCTTTTGTATTTAAAGATGAGAGAGTTGTTCTCAGTTTCTATGATGATCAAGTGTTTTATGATGGATTAAATGAGACTGATGCATTTGGTAAGGAAATAAATGAAATATTGAATGATTCTTTTGATTCAATCATTTCAAAGCTACATGCAGTTTTAGAAGTAATCAATGATTTTGCTGACGAAGGTGTTGGAGATTTAATCGAAATACTTGTCCCATTTTCAAAAGGTATTTTAGGAGATGTAGGTTCAAAAATTACGATATTCGACACTCCAGGTTCTAATTCATCAACAAATAGTCAACATTCCGAAGTTCTCGCTAATGCCATGGCTGGTATGTCAAATGGATTACCAGTTTTTGTAACTGACAGTAGTTCCTTGGATAGCAAAGACAACAGTAACTTAAAAGAAAAGCTTATTTCAGTAGATGGATTAGATGAACGGTTCACCATGATTGTGGTTAATAAGGCTGAGGCTGCAGATTTAAGTCTGGCTAATTTTAAACGTGATTCGTTTAGAAACAAGATTATGAATCAAGTCGTTCCAAGAGAATTATATGCTCAAGGCATTTATTACGTGTCTTCAATTTTAGGACTTGGATCGAAGTTAAAAGGGCATTTAGAGGGAGGATTCTATTCTGAGCAATTTGATACTTATAGAGAAAAATACTCAAATCCTGAAACGAAATACTATAAGAAGTTGTATGAGTTTGATATTCTTCCAAGACAAATGTCTAATACTGTTCGAGCAACTGCTGAAAAAAGTTCCGACCTTATTTATGCAAATAGTGGTTTATTAACCATTGAGGATTCTATTAAAACCTTTGTCGACCGCTATTCACACTATGACAAGTGTCAACAGGCAAAAGCTTTATTAGATAAGCTATTGTTGAAAACTAATGCAGTCATTGCTGAGAAAAATGAAGATTTGCATAGCAGAGAGGCAGAATTGGAGGCTAATCTTGATGACCAAAAATCTGTCATTGTTGAAAGATTGAAATCCACTTCATTATCCCAAAAAAATGACCTTTTGATCAAGTATCCAAAAGAAATGAAGATTTTCCAAGAGCGTCTAATGAAACAGATTGAAAAAGGGGATGTTCTAAACCGTTATAATGAAATACACAAAGAGATACTCTCATTAAATCCAACTTTAAATTTAACTGAGCATCAACAAATAGATATTAGTAATCTAAAATTAGGCAATATCAGTAATGAGTTTAGTAACTATCTCAGTGTTACACGTGAGAACAAGACAAAGAAAATCAATTTAGAGAATCTAGCTTCTGCACAAACAGTCGACTATTTTAGAAATAAATTTGTAGAAGAACTTTATTTTTCAAGGATTGAATTTGAACGTATGTCTAGCAGTTTTTGGTCTAATCATGCTTCTGAGATAAAATCTCATTTTGAGCGTATTATTTCAGGTGATTTGGGACTTGAACCAGAAAAACGTCAAAAGCTTTCTCAATTGATTTTATCTTATGAAGAGATAGATTTTACTCAATTAAATCTTGAAAAGTTTAGTAAAGAAGAACTTAGTTATGTATTTAGATTGGGAGACTTTACTTTGAAATCAAGTAAAGTTAACGCATCTGGCCTTAAGAAGACCTATAATGATTTATTTAAATCTAAGATGACAGAATTTGCAGGAAGTATTTGTTCGGAACACGAGAAAGCTTTTAAAATTTGGCTAGTAAATCTTACAAGTATAATTGTTCAAAATATAATTGAATTTAGTCCAGAATTAAGTGCTTTGAATACGAAAATTCAGAGAACAAGAAATGAAGTTGCAAGCTTAGAGGAGCAGCAGCAACAAATTGAAAATTATACTAACCAGATTAAACAAATGATTACTTGGAAATAGTTTTTTTGTAGGTGAATCTTATGGGAATAAAAAACATTATTAATAAGGCAGGAGCTAAGGCTGCAGACAAGGTTGCGAGACTTTCAGCTTTGAGCCCAGAGCAACTTAAACAAGTTGAGGAGCAAAGAGAGAAATATCTAGCTGATCAACCTAATATTAGTGATGAGGAATTAACGAATCGCTTATTAGCTTCATGTGGAGTAGAAATTTTCAATTCGTATTTGGAACAGATAAAAGAACTCTATGTTCCTATAGAAAATAAGGTAGAATTTGGTACAGACTTTCAGGAATCATATAATATCAGGTATTTCAATATCACAAAATGGGTCGTTGATAAAAAAGAAAATAGTTTAGAAAAACTAGTTAATGTCTATGAAGTACTTTCTAACGAAGACTGTAATATTGCTCTCGTCTTCAATCGAACTGAGACCAATACAGAAGTTTTTCTGGCTGTAGTAAATACTAAGAATGATTCTGATAATGTCAATGTCGAAAATTATCGCAAGCGATTGTTAGAAGCCATTAAAGGTAATTTTCCTGGATCTACAGTTCAAAGTGAGAGGGGAATTGGAAGGATTCCTTGTCTAGCAAACTCTAAGCCTTATTCGGTGGCAACGGTGTCTAATTTACCAACTGCTAAATCTGAAAAATTTATTAGTCAAACCATTGAAAAATTGATTGATGGTGTCATTCCTTCACAACCATCCGAAAACTATACCTTAATCCTCTTGGCAAGTCCTATCCAAAATATAGAAAATAGAAAGTTGCGTCTGTCTGAGCTATTTTCAGCTTTAGCACCATATGAAAAATGGCAAACCAACTATACTTTCACTGCTTCAGATGCAACGACCTCTATGGCTACTTTTGGTGTTAATGTAGGAGCCAGTGCAGGTATTCAACACGGTAAGAATCAGTCAGTTAACCAATCTGCCGGTGATACGCAAACTAGTGGTCAATCTCAAACGGATTCATCTGGACAAACTGAGGGTACAAATACTTCCCATACAGATGAGACAAATAAAGGATCATCAGATAATGTTGGCGGATCTATAAATGCTAATATCAGTTTCCCGATAAAAAAAGCATTTGTTGGTCTAGGAGGAAGTGGTGATTATCATCACACTTGGAATAGGGGGACAAGTTCTTCAGACACTATTGGTCAATCGACTGCAAAAACTGTTAGCCGTGCGCTTGCTAAAACTGCTAGTCGTGCCTTATCTCAAACGGTTGGACAAACCTTGAGCTCTTCAAGTGGTGTTAACTTAGGTTCTAATATCGGTGCTAATTTTGCGCGTGCTTCAAATGTTACTGCGACAGTTGGTAAGAATGAGGGAATCACTCAGTCCTTTACCAATCATAATATTTCTCACGCCCTTAAGGTCCTTGAAGAACAGATGAAACGTTTTGAAAAAGGAACGGCTATGGGCATGTGGGAGTTCGCTGCCTATGTACTCAGTGAGGATCAAAATATTGCGAATAATGTTGCTCACACTTACTTAGCTTTGACCCAAGGAGAAGAGTCCTTTATGAGTCAGTCTTCGGTTAATTTATGGAGAGGGGATTTAGGTGAGAGCAGTGGTGACGCAGAGGAGATTGTAGCATACCTAAGAGAATTACGTCACCCTTTATTTGGATTGAACCCTAATTTGCTATTAGCTGATTCAACCTTTAGTGTCTACCCATCTATCGTGACATCAACAGTACCTCTTACTGGTCAAGAATTGGCCTTTTCATTGAACTTCCCTAGAAAATCTATTCCAGGACTACCGATTTTAGAGTGTGCAGAGTTCGGACGAAATATTGCTAAATTTGATGAAGAATCTGTTACTGATAAGATGCTTCATTTAGGAGATATTTTCCATATGTATCATAAGGAAGATGTACCAGTCAATCTGAACCAAAACTCTTTAGCTTCACATGTTTTTGTGACAGGGAGTACGGGATCTGGTAAGAGTAATACGATTTATCAACTTCTCAACGAAGGCAGAAAGAATGACTTGAAATTCCTAGTTGTTGAACCTGCAAAAGGAGAATATAAACATGTCTTTGGTAACCACGACGATGTTTCAGTTTATGGAACGAATCCTCAGTTAACACCATTGCTGAGGTTGAATCCGTTTAGTTTCCCTAAAGAAATTCATATTTTAGAGCATCTAGATAGACTAGTTGAAATTTTTAATGTATGCTGGCCGATGTATGCGGCTATGCCAGCTGTTTTAAAAAAAGCTGTAGAACAATCTTATCAAGATTGTGGATGGGATCTTCTTGAATCAAGCAATCCTTATGGTAGACTCTATCCAAATTTCAATGATATAGCAGATAATATTAAGACGATTATTGATTCCAGTGAATATGATGATGAGAATAAAGGTGCTTACAAGGGAGCCTTACTAACTCGAATCGAATCTCTGACAAACGGTATTAATGGACTTATCTTTTCAAATGATGAACTCACAAATGAACATCTATTTGATACGAATGTCATTGTTGATCTCAGTAGAGTTGGCTCCACTGAGACTAAATCCTTGTTAATGGGTATTTTGGTATTGAAGTTGCAAGAGTATCGCATGACTAATGGGGATATGAATGCAGAATTAAAACACATCACTGTGCTTGAAGAAGCGCATAATCTCTTAAAACGCACATCAACAGAACAAATGTCTGAATCAGCTAATCTTCTAGGTAAGAGTGTGGAGATGTTGGCAAATGCCATTGCTGAAATGCGTACCTATGGGGAAGGATTTATTATTGCTGATCAAGCACCAGGTCTAATGGATTTGTCAGTTATCCGAAATACTAATACTAAGATTATCATGCGATTACCTGATTTTTCAGATCGTGAATTAGTAGGTAAATCAGCTAATCTAAACGATGACCAAATCATAGAACTCGCCAAATTACCAAAGGGCGTTGCAGCAGTCTATCAAAATGAATGGATTCAACCAGTTTTATGTAAGGTTGAAAAAGTTGAGTATGATTCTAATACATTTCAGAATACGTTTGTAGGAAGTGCTACGCCTAAAAGCTTCAAAGTCGATAATGTCAAATCGGTTATTTTAGATTATCTTATAACAAATTGGATGTCCGAAGGTAATCATATAGATTATTCTAGTGTGAGTGAATTGATTGTAAATTCAAATATCAGCTCAAAAATTAAACGGCTTCTTATGGAAGTCAATGATGCTGGTGGAGACGTTAATTTGAAGAGTATTAGAGAACTTGTATATGAATTGCTAGATGCCAATCAAGCCATTGAAAAATCAAAGGATAAAGACGAGATTCATGATTGGGTTGATACTGTTGTACATAATTTCCAACTACCTATTGAATTTTACTCTAAAGAAATCATTAATATCATCTTGGCATTGGTAATTGAAGAACAACAGTTTCGAGATTCTTCCTACGAAAATCTATTTAAACGTTTTGTTGAAGTTCAAACAAAAGAAGGGGGCGTATACTAATGGAAGGAAAAATTCTTGAAGCAGTGAAAAATACTGCCGATAATTTTAAGAGTATTCTCCCACAGGATAAGTTGTCTGGACAAGACATTAAAAGTTTTACAAAATCACTTTTTAAAATAAATGACAATAATTTTGAAAAGCAATTTATTCCTAGCACAAATGGTAACTGGACTGGTGAGCCTGGAAATTCGAAATGGATTCCTGATCCAAACTATGTTCCGCAGAATACACAAACTAATCCAGAACAGAAAACGATTAAGGAAATATTTCAACCATATGGTATTGATGGAATTACCTTTAAAAATTTTGAACCAGATTTTACACCTATAGCTAAAGAAAGCTTTAAAATAAAAAACTTTTCAGAAAAAAGGAATAAAAATTTTAAACAAGGTGATTTACAATTAGCTATCAAAATGGGAGTCAGTCCCGAAGAGGCAAAAGCTTATAGAAAAGAACATAGGCTAACCTATCATGAAAGAAGTGACATGAAAACCTTAGATCTAGTACCTATAGATGCCCACGGTGCAATTCCACATAAAGGTGGAATTGCGAAATGTAAAGAATTAATTGAGAAGAAAGGTAATGAATCATGATAGAGTCAAAATTCGGTGAATTAGAATTTGATTTTGGGTATTACACCAAGCTTGAGGTGAATTTGTTTTCACAGTCTCAAAATGTGCCAGTGGCTTTTTCGGCATACTATGAAAATGATGGTATTACAGAACAGCAAGAGTCGGTATATTCTCAGTTTTTAGAGGAAAAAGATAAACAGTTAGAAAAGCTTCAAGCCCTGTTGATAGCTGAATTTGGTATTGAAAGTAAACAGAGATTTAGTTTAAGTGAATTGTACATCGAAAGAACTGGAGAACTAGCATTACTATTTGATGATTCTGAAAATCCTGATGAAGGTATTGTTGTCCAGTTGTTACCTGATGTATTGATTACCAGTCAATCTGTTTATTTGTAGATTAATAAAGGTGATAAAGTCATCTATTTGAATCCTATCACAATTGTGGTGGGATTTTTTGTCTCTCCAAGTCACCATAAGTGCGAAATCTTCTCAAAAGCGTTACACTTAAGGCGTGGAGATGCAAGTATCTATTGAAGGGAGTGTTAAAAATGTCAAATCCTAATAATCATACTATTTATCTTGCTGGTGGCTGTTTCTGGGGTGTTGAGGAGTATTTCTCTCGTGTGTCAGGTGTGCTTGATGCGGTTTCAGGTTATGCTAATGGGCGTAGTGAGACGACTTGCTATGAACTTATTGGTCAGACGGGCCACGCTGAAACTGTTCAAGTGACCTACGATACGAACAAGGTGTCATTGCGAGAGATTTTGCTACATTACTTCCGTATCATCAATCCCCTTAGTAAAAACAAGCAAGGCAATGATGTGGGAACTCAGTACCGTACGGGTGTTTACTATACCGATGAAAATGACTTGCCAATTATCGAGCAAGTTTTCCAAGAAATGACTGAGCAATACGGTCAGCCTTTGGCAGTTGAATTGTTGCCTCTGAAGCACTTTATTCCTGCAGAGGATTACCATCAAGATTATCTCAAGAAGAATCCTAATGGCTACTGTCATATCAATGTCCATCAGGCAGCTAGTCCGGTCATTGATGCCAGTGCTTATCACAAGCCAAATCAGGAGGAGCTTAAGGAAAGCTTGAGTCCAGAAGCCTATGCTGTGACCCAGGAAAATGGAACGGAGCGTGCCTTTACTAGTCCGCTTTGGAATCAATTTGAGCCTGGAATTTACGTTGACGTGGTGACTGGCGAGCCACTCTTTTCATCCAAGGACAAGTTTGATTCAGCCTGTGGCTGGCCGAGTTTCTCTCGCCCCATTAGTCCTGAGGTAGCCAATTACAAGGAAGACCATTCTCACAATATGGAACGTATCGAGGTCCGTAGTCGTGTGGGTGATTCTCATCTTGGCCATGTCTTTCCAGATGGTCCAAGTGACAAGGGTGGTTTACGCTATTGTATCAATGGCGTAGCGACACGATTTGTGCCTAAAGCCAATATGGAAAAAGAAGGTTACGCCTACTTACTTGACCAAGTAGACTGATTATTCACTAGTATTAAGAGATTTTCTAGCAGAAGCTTATCATAAAATAAGAGGTTGGTACTGCTTGCTACCAGCCTCTTTTGACTGTAAAAGAATTTATTGAAAGCCCTTTAAAGCTAACATAACATGTTACCTAACCATTCAGGATAAAAAAGTGACCTTTCATTACATTTTTTAACAATTTGGGCAAAATTGTTTTACGTTTCAAATAAAAAAATAGTACACTATAATAGTGAGAAATCTGACAAGTGTCAATGTGTCCTTCTCCTTAGCTTTTGCTGGTTTTGGCGTCTTTAAACATTATTGTACTTTGTGTAATAATGAGTCTTCCCAACCTCCCAATATGATTTTATATGTCTTAACTTACCTTAACAAGACTAGCAAGAGATACTAAGATATTTCCTTAAGAAGTAATGACAGCACTTGTTAGATTTTATGATAACATTCAGATAGTCCTAAGGACTATTTTATTGTGCGAAACCTTTGTGACGGAGATTATTATGGAATGGATGAATAAACTAATCATATTAATAGCCATTTGTGTCTTGTGGTTCTGGTCTTTTCTTTTACTTCCTAAAACAGGGGAGAAAGTAGTTTATTTTTATCATTTCCTAACTTTATGTAGTTTAGTCATGATTTATAGTGCCTTAGTTGATCCATCTGGACTCTGTGATACCTTTTTCCAAATTAAACATCTATGTTTTCATTAATTAATCCAGTTTGGTAATAGGTCAGGTAAATCTGAATTTAAAGTATCACTCATAAAAAGAAGCTTTCTGTAAATTGATAACAGTTTATCTGTTTTCAATATGCAGGAGGCTTCTTTCTGTATTATTGAGATTTGAGCATAGAAAAAGCAGTCTGACAAGACTGCTTCAGGGATATCAAAGTTGTGATTCGTAACGTTTGACGATTCTATTTAAGCGCCATTGGTAACAGAGACCACTGACGATAAGGCTGGCAATCAGGCCAATCCAATAACTATAGGGGCCTAGCCCAGTGACTTTTTCAAGAAGGAAGCCAACTGGGAAGGTGATGCCCCAGTAGGTTAGGACACCGAGATAAAAAGGCACCTTGGTATCCTTGTAGCCACGCAGGATTCCTTGAAGCGGAGCCGCAAAGACATCTGCCACTTGGAAGAAGAGGCTATAGGTCATGAAAATGGCTGTCATCCTCAAAAATTCAGGCTCATGCCCATAGAGTTCTGCCAAATCATAGCGCAAGAAGTAGAGGAAAATCAAGGTAAAGATAGAAAATCCTAGTGCTGTCAACCGTCCCAGCTTGCTGTAGCTCTTGACCGCATCCATGCGTCTAGCCCCAAATTCGTAGGAAATAATGATAGCCATGGCACTGGAAATGCTGAGAGGGAAGGCGTACATGAGATTTGAGAAATTCATGGCCGCCTGATGACTGGCAATCACTAGGGACGGATATTTAGACATAACCAAACCAACACCTGAGAAGATAGCGACCTCCGCAAAGACCGTTCCACCAATAGGAAGACCCAGTTTAAGTGCGTCAAGTAGAGCTGTTTTATCAAGGGGTTGGACCTTTTCAATGTGGTAGGGCTTAACCTTTTTATGCTTTCTGATAACGGCAATGGAAATGAGGAGAAGGGCCCAATAAGCCATTGAAGTTCCCAGACCAGCTCCAGCTCCCCCTAACTCTGGTAGACCAGCAATGCCATAGATGAGGAGGAAATTGAAGAAACCATTGAGAGGTAGGAGCAAAAGCATGAGGTACATGGAGAGGCGCGTGAGGCCAAGGGCGTCAAGGAAGGAGCGAACCACGCTAAAGAGTAGAAGGGGAATAATCCCAAGACTCAAAAAGCGTAAATAACCAAGGGCAACCTTTCTGACCAAAGGCTCCAAACCTAAATGATTCAAAACCAAGGGTGCCCCTAGAAAAACAAGGGCAAAGAGGATAAGTGATAGACCCAAAGCCATATAAAGAAATTGATAGAAATCAGGTGCCACTCGGTCCTTGCGACCTGCCCCTAGATGGTGTCCGATAATAGGAACTAGGGCAGATACGATACCTGTTAAGAAGGTGAAAAAAGGACTCCATAAACTCGTTGCCATGGCTACACCCGCCAAGTGTAGGGCATCGTATTGACCAGTCATGGTAGTGTCCACAAAGGCTGCCGAGAAGTTGGCGAACTGATAGATCAGTATGGGCACAAAAATCTTGAAGAAAACAAGAAATCGCTCACGGAGAGAATGTGTTTCGTGCATTCTGTTTTCCTTTCTAAATTTTTCAAATTATATAATCATTGTACAACTGTTATCCAATAAAGTCTATAATTGACGGAAAGTTCGGTCCCATTCTCTCAAATTATCGTCATCTCCCATAAAAGCCAAGTAGTGGAGAATTTCTTTATGTATAGTCTTTCCCATATTCTTATCGATAAATTTATAAAGGTATGCGGCTTTTAGTTCTTTAAGATAGAGTTTTTGTAACATGAAATAGTCTGGTAATTGAATAGTTTTTAGTTCGTTTATATAGTAGTCACTATCTTCTTGATTTCCGTAAAGAATGATTTGGAAAATACAACGACTGATAACTTCTAAAGTGATTCGATCTAAATTATTTCTAGGATTTTTACCGAGAATTGATAGGAGTTCTTTAATGTAGATTGTTAGAGCATCTTCTGTGAAGATATCCTTTACCATATCCAGTAAATCAATATCAAGAAGTGTCCAAATATCAATCGAAAAGAAGTAGTTTTGAAGTTCTGTAGCAATATCTTGGTTAACTGACCGGTTTTGAAGTTTTGAAACCTGACAGTCAATACAAAGACTAATCAGATAATCACTATAATTGGTTTCTCCTAAAATGCGAAACTTTTCTGCGACTTGCTCCAGTGCTTCAAAGTCTAGATGATTTGAGGCTTGATTGAATTGATTAGCAAGTTTTATGTAGGTTTCGTCCACAAGATATTCTTGTTCGAAAAATTCATTATATTCGACTTTTAGGTGTTTTAAAAGTTTGAAAAGAATATCATTTGAGAGTGATGTTTTGTTATTTTCAAAGTCTGAAAGACTCGCTACAGATCCAGCTACTTGAGCGAGTCTCTGAATAGTGTATTTTCTCTGTTTTCGAATCTGTTTAAATTTTTGACCTTGTTCCATATAAAATTACCTTATCGGATTTCCGAAATTTCAATAGTTGATACTATTAATAAACTAAAATAATAGTATCAAATTGAAGGAGGTAAAAGCAATGATTATTGAAAAAAATAAATCGGTTGCTGTGTCACTGCTTAAATTTATTAAGCTACTTCCTAAGAAGGAAATGGTACTTTATATCATTTTTGCGCTTCTTTATTCGTGTCAAGGCATTGTAATACCTGTAATTATCCAGATGGCAGGTCATATAGATAGTAGTGATAGTTGGGATTTAATAGTTTTTACATTTTCGAGTATCTCTCTTTGGGTGGTTGTGTACGCTTTTATGTATATAGAGAATATTCTGCTTCGTTCTATTATTAGAGCGTTTAATGTAAGCCTATCAGAAAATATTTTAAAGAATCATGCTGTCTTTCCTAAAAACATCTCCGATTCTGAGCTTTGCTCACTCTTGACACAAGATCTTGGAATCGTAGACCAGGAGTTCCTTCAATCTTTTCTTATCTCGCCAGTGTGGGGCGCCTCTGTCCTAGTATCTGTAATTTATCTGCTCAAACAAAATATTATTGTAGGGAGTCTTTTTACTGTAGGTGCCTTTCTGATGATTTTGCCTCAGTTTATATTTAAGAGAAAGTTAAAAGAGTCAGGAGAATTACTAAGTAGCTCAAAAGAGAAAAATTTAAGAGCTATTACAGACTTTGGTAAAGGGATTGAAACGATTATTTGCAACCAAGCAGAAAAAGAGAATGTAAAGCAAACTCTCATAACCCTTAGTGAGATGGAGACGACACAATTTAAGTATTATACACTTCATAATTTAGTTATGTTTTGGACAGGACCTCTGAAAGCTGTCGGCTTGATTGGACCATTTGTGATTGGTCTTGTCATGAAACAAAATTCAATTACTACACTTATTGCTATGATGTCTGCTTCAACATATCTTATTAACCCCTTACAACAGATTCTGGAGGCTATTGCAAGTATTCAAGCAAGTCAAGTGATAAAAGATAAATTATTGACATTTGGAAGTGAGTCAGAAATTCCTTCAAAAGGGCATCACATACATACTTTAAAAGAAATTCAGTTAAAAAACGTCACTAAATCTTATGATAATCAAGAGATTTTTCAAGATGTTACGGTTACTTTTTCATTGTCTCAGCATAATCTTATAGTTGGTGATAGTGGTATTGGGAAAACAACACTTTTTAGGTTAATATCAGGGCAAGATAAGGCATATAGTGGGAAAATCATTTTTAAAAGTATAGATGGAAGGGAGCTGACTCCAAATTTAGATAACATTGCAATTATTCATCAAAATCCCTATGTCTTTCATACAAGTGTGCGACATAATCTAACTCTTTATCAAGATTATTCAGACTCAGTGCTCATTTCAACACTAAAAAAGGTCGGACTATGGGAGGCTTGTTGTCACCAATTAGACTATGAATTAACTGGAGATAACTTTTCAGGTGGTCAAATCATAAAACTGGAGATTGCGCGTGCTATTTTGAGAGGAAAGCAGGTTTTACTTGCGGATGAGATGATGGCTTCTTTAGATGAAGCAAGTTCAAAGGAAATAAGAAATGTCTTGAAACAGTTGCCTAATAGTATTATTGAAATTGCCCATCATTACAATTTGGAAGATTACGATGCTGTCTATAGAATTGAAAATAAGTCAATCGTAAGAATTAAATAGTACGAGCTACTTTCAGTAAAAGTTAGACAGAGTAGTTGCTTAGTCTTTTCTTTCGATTTACAAACTTGGAACAGACCTATATAATTAATCTAAGGAAATGAGGCTTTGAAAATGAACACGAAAACAGAATTTTTGAGAATAATGGCGGAACAAACAGAAATGGCTTTGGCTACTTCTGTGAATAACATTCCTAATGTAAGAATCGTTAATTTCTATTTCGACCCTTGTGATAATATTCTTTATTTTTCGACATTTAAAGATAATAACAAGGTCAAGGAGATAGAAGAAAATCCTTCAATCGCTTTTACAACTATCCCTCACACTGGAAACCAGCATGTCAAAGCCAAAGGTCTCGCAAAAAGAAGTTTGAAAACGATATTCGATTTGGAAGCACAGTTCATTGCAAAGGTTCCAGATTATAAAAAGACAATAGATTTCGCAGGAGAATCGCTGATTCTATTTGAGGTGAAATTTGATACCGCAATTGTTACAAAAGATTTGGCTACAATCAGCACCTTAAAACTATGATAAAAACACCCCTTATTGGATTGGTGAATGATATGCCCCCTGTCAAGTAGACAGGTTAAATATCTAAAAAAGTGTCTGTTTTTGAAGGTCAGTCGTACATAATAAATGTACGGCTGTTTTTTTATGCAGACCACTTAGACTTGTACTTTTCAATTTTGTTATTCTTAGCGATTGGGTATGACAAAGGATGTTCTGATGATAAGGCAGCGTTTCTTACTGCCAAAGGCGTTTTACAGTCATACCTACTTTGTGGACGCTCTTGACAGTAAAATCGGATATAGTCTTTGATGGCATATCGGAGGGAGGCCTCATCTGAAATCTCATACATCTGATACATTTCCGATTTTATAATTCCCCAAAAACCTTCTATTGGTCCGTTATCAATACAATGGCCCACTCTTGACATGGATTGAATCATATCAGTATCTTTCAGCTTTTTTTGAAAGTTCTTATTGGTATATTGAAACCCTCTATCGCTGTGAAATATAGGCTTCGCTGCGGGATTTTTTTCAATGGCTTTGTCAAATGTTTTGAAGACCAGCCGATTGTCATTTCGACCACTTATGACAAAAGCAATAGGATAGCGGTCATATAAATCAAGTATGACACTAAGATAGAGTTTCTTATGAGAGTTAGGAATCTTAAACTCTGTAACATCTGTTACCCATTTTTTGTTCGGAGCAGTTGTATAGAAGTTTCTTGCCAACTTATTTTCTGCAGTTTCTTTAGGCTTGGCAGTCTTGTATTTTTTCCTTTTCTTACGGATAAAAGCGTGGATATCGAGTACTTTCATAATTCGGTGAATTCTCTTTCTTGAGTAATTCGTATGATTGAAATGATTGATCCAATCGGTCATTCTTCGGT
>ENA-ORIC01001604-ORIC01001604.1-human-gut-metagenome-genome-assembly--contig:-NODE-1604-length-21139-cov-4.198984_pt1 | contig 21139 bp, 14 predicted proteins | sample MGYA00243023_ERZ508732 | MGnify/ENA primary metagenome ERZ508732 (study PRJEB26277, sample SAMN04329767) | human gut metagenome | biome: human-associated habitat | host: Homo sapiens | place: USA...
AGACGGACAAGCAGTACAGCCGCAGCCGTAACCTGGTCGAGCCGCAGGTGCACGAAAGCATCGGCGCGATCTCACGCGCGGCGGTAGACCGCATCGTCGAGACGGGAGATCTCACGGACCTTGCCGAACGCTACCCGGACTACGACATTTACAAGACGCAGATTGACAGTTTCGACGCGGCCGACCCGGGCGCGCCGCCGATGTCCGGCACGTTTGTGACGGTCTTTTTGTGCAGGAAGGAGATGCGATTTAATTGCAGTACACGAAGACGGAGAGAATAAGCGAAAGCGCAGAGCAGCAGGCGGTGATTGAATGGGCGACATGGGCAAGCGCGCGCTATCCGTGTCTGAAGCTGCTCTATCACATCCCAAACGGCGGGAGCCGCAGTCGCGCAGAGGCGGGCAGATTCAAAAGCGAGGGCGTAAAAGCGGGCGTGCCGGATTTGTGTCTTCCGGCGGCGCGACGTGGATATCATGGGCTGTACATCGAAATGAAAGCGAAGGGCGGCAAGGTATCTGGTAAGCAAACCGAATGGATAAAGGCGCTTGAAGGAGAGGGGTATCTTTGCCGTGTGTGTTACGGCGCAGATGCGGCGATACGGTTGATTGAGGCATATTTGAAGGAGGACAGGGCATGACGCTGAAAGATTTGAATGGAATCAATGACACCATGAAGCAGATCGAAGAAACAAAACGGCGGATCGCACAACTGACCGCCAAGGCATCATCGACCGTGCAAACCGTAACCGGGATGCCGCGGGGAAATGGGATAGCAGATAAAGTGGGAGATGGCGCGGCCGCGATTGCGGATGAAAAACGTAGGCTTCGAGCGCTGAAACGGAGAAAACGCGCCGCGTATAAAAAGCTGTGCGCCTATATAGAAGGCGTGGCCGACCCACATGTGCAGCGTATGCTGGAATTGAAGTACATCGACGGATATTCATGGACAAAAGTTGCGCTGACTATCGGAGGCGGGAATACATCAGACGGCGTCAGAATGGCGTGTAAACGATATGTTGAGAAAAAACCAAAAAATCCGATAAAATCCGATAGCCGCGCGCGTTAGATGCGCGCACACGCGCGCGTTTTTATGAGAGAATACGCACGATTCGATGGAGAAAAAAGTTGTTCGTTTTGTTCGGGGTGCGCGTGATACAATGAAATCATGAAAGAGTATAGCAAAACGCCATGCGCAAGCTGCGTATGGGCGACTCGCATAGATGGGAACAGGTATCTTTGCCTGTTCCCATCTTGTGTAGAGAGTAAAACGGAGGGCGAAAAGGATGACGGCGAAGCAGAAACGCTTCTGCGAAGAGTACCTGATCGACCTTAACGCGACACAGGCGGCGATCCGTGCGGGCTATGCACCGTCCTCGGCGGCGGACAGCGGCAGCAACAACATGCAGAACCCGCAGGTGGCGGCCTGTATTCGCCGCCGCATGGCGGAGCGCTCCCGCCGCACAGGCGTGACTGCCGACCGGGTGCTTGAAGAATTGGCAAAGGTGGCATTTGCAAACACGATGGATCTGATTGATGATCGCGGTGCGATGCGGGACGGCGTGTCTCGCGAGGATACCGCGGCTATTGCAACAATCAAGGTGAAAACGCTGCACTCGCGCGACGGGACGGAGGAAACGGTCGAGAGGGAGATCCGTATGGCAGACAAAATCAAGGCGCTTGAACTCTGCGGCAAGCATATCGGCATGTTTACTTCGGGAGAGGGTGTTCTGATTCCGAGCGGGATGACAATCAAACTTGAGGGAGAACTTGCAGAATGGGCAAAATAGGCCGTGCAGCGCATGAAGCATTGCTTTGGGAGCATCTGCGCACGGAACGGCCGAACGCCCGTCAGCGGGCGTTTTTTGCTTCAGAGGCGCTGCACACAATGTACGGCGGTGCGCGCGGCGGCGGCAAGTCATGGGCGGCACGGCGCAAGGCAAATTTGCTGTGCATCAACTATGCCAACCTGAAAGGGCTGCTGCTTCGGCGCACTTATCGCGAATTGCAGGTCAATCACATCCTGCCTTTACAGGCGGAATTGAACGGCTATGCGCGGTGGAAAGAGAGCGAGAAGGCGTTTCTGTACCCGAACGGCAGCCGCTTGCAGCTCGGGTACTGTGCGTGCGACAGCGATAAGCTGCAATACCAGGGTGCAGAGTATGATTTTATCATATTCGAGGAGGCGACCAACTTTGAAGAGAGCTGGATCACATTCATTGCAACGGCGCTACGCACAACGCGGGCGGACTTTCGCCCGCGCATCTATTACACCTGCAATCCGGGCGGCGTGAGCCATGCTTATTTCAAGCGCCTGTTTATAGACCGGCAATTCGTCGAGGGTGAAGACCCGGATGACTATCTGTACATTCCTGCGACGGTGCGCGACAATGCAGTTCTGATGGAACGCAACCCCGGATATATCAAGCAGCTGGAGGCGCTGCCGGAGAACCTGCGGCGTGCACATCTGGACGGCGACTGGAACGTTTTCGACGGCGCATTCTTCGCGGAGCTGCGGCTGTTTGCAAAGCCGCTTGCCGATGCGACGATGACGCATGTGGTCGAGCCGTTCGACATCCCCTACAGCTGGCGCATCTATCGGTCGTTTGACTGGGGCTATTCCAAGCCCTCCGCCTGCCTGTGGTGGGCTGTTGACTACGACGGGCGCGCGTATCTGGCGGACGAATTGTACACATGCGCTGCGCGCGGCGGCACAATGATCCCGGACACGGGGCTGAAATGGTCGGCAGATCAGGTATTTGCCGAGATTCACCGGCGCGAGAGTGAGCGATTCCCCGGGCGGCAGATCACCGGCGTTGCCGACCCTGCAATCTGGGCGGAAAACGGCGGCGAGCCGATCGTTGCGGCTGCCGACCGGCATCAGGTATATTTTGACCGCGCAGACCATACGCGCATTGCCGGATGGATGCAGGTGCGGCGCAGGCTGCAATTCGGCGAGGACGGCAGACCGATGCTGTACATCTTTTCGACCTGCAAAAATACGCTGCGGACGCTGCCGATCTTGCAATACTCGGCGCGCGACCCGGAAGACCTGGACACGACGGAGGAAGACCACATCGCGGATGCGCTGCGGTACTTTTGCATGATGTCTCCGCTGGCGCCGAGCCGCGAAATACAACAGAATTATCCGATCTTAGATCCGCTGGCAAAACCGAAAGCCGAGCGGATCTCTTATTTTTGAGGTGACACATGGACGATACAATCAAAGAAACAATGCGCGAACAAGCCGAGATGGGGCAGCAGAATATCGCTGCACGCGAGGTCGCGGAGGCGCTGGGCATCCTGCGCCGCTACAAAGATGGCAAAGCCAACCTTGAAGCCCGCATCATCAACGAAGACAGGTGGTGGAGACGCCGCCACTGGCGCGACTGCGGAGAGGGCACGGACAAAGAGACACCGGCAGGCGCGCAGCTGTTCAATGCGGTCGAAAACAAGGTCGCGGATGTCTACGACAACATCCCAGACTGCTCCTTCCTGCCGCGTTCTGCGGACGACGCCGAGGCGGCGAAGGTATTGACCAGCGTGATGCCGTGTGTGCTGGAGCAGAACGGCATCGAGAACGCCTACTGCGATGTGGCGCGGAACAAGATTACGACCGGCACGGGCTGCTATGCGGTTGTGTGGGACGCGGCAAAGCTTGGCGGTCTCGGCGACATCAGCATCAAGTCCGTGTCGGTGCTGGGGCTGTACTGGGAGCCCGGCGTGACGGATATACAGGACAGCCCGAACCTGTTTTATGTGGCGGAGCAGCCGAACGAAACGATCCTTGCTGCCTATCCACAGTTGGAAGGCAAGCTCGGCGGCAAGGATGTGGTCGTCGCTGCGCGCGTCTACGAGGACGAGCCGGACGCAAGCCGCCGCACGCCGGTGATCGACTGGTACTATAAGCGGCGCATCGGAACAAAGACCATTGTGCACTATGTCAAAATCTGCGCGGGCGAGGTGCTGTTTGCGTCCGAGAACGACCCGGATTATGCGGTGCGCGGCTGGTATGACCACGGCATGTATCCGTTTGTGCCGGACACAATGTTTCCGCTGTCGGGCACACCGTGCGGCTATGGCTACATATCGGTCGGCAAGGCACAGCAGATGCAGATTGACAAACTGCAGAATGCGATTGTGCGCAACTCGATTGTCGGGGCGACCCGGCGACGCATCGTGCGCGAGGGTTCAAACGTCAATGTCGCAGACCTTGCGGACATTTCAAAAGAAGTGGTCACCATGTCCGGCTCGGGCGACCCGCGCGAGGCGTTTGTGGATCTGACAGAGCCTGTGCTCGGCGGCAACTACATCACGGTGCTGCAGGAGCTGGAGGCAACGCTCAAGGAGACGACCGCCAACCGCGATTTTGCACAGGGCGGCACATCCGGCGGCGTAACCTCCGGCACGGCAATCTCGGCGCTGGTCGAGGCGGGCAACAAGCAATCCCGCATGACGATCCGCGGCTCCTACGAGGCATACCGCAAGGTTGTGACGATGTGTCTTGAGCTTGTGCGGCAGTTTTACGCTGACGCGCGGATTTACCGCATCACGGGCGACGACGGCACGACACAGTTTGTGCCGTTTGACAACCGTATGCTGCGTGGGCAGACACAGGTCGGCGGCGTGGATATCGGCGAGAAAGAGCCGGTATTTGACATCAAAGTCCGGGCGCACAAGCAATCGCCGTTTGCAAGGGTGACGCAGAATGAGCTCATGAAGGAATTCTTCTCGATGGGATTCTTCGCACCGCAGAATGCGACGGTGGCGCTGGCTTGCCTTGAAGGCATGGAGTTTGAGGGCAAGGATCAGCTGAAGCAGCGCATCGAACAGAACGGCACCCTGTACACCGAGAACATCGAGCTGAAGCAGACGGCGCTGCGGCTTGCGGCTGTCGTGGACGACGCAAAGGGCACGAATCTGACGCAGCAGCTGGCGCAGTCGTATGGCGTGGACGCCGAGCCGGTGATGCCGCAGGGCGGCACGCAGGCAGCGGCGGAAGAATCGCCGGATGTGATGGAGGCAGCCGGAGGCGGTCAGAACAAGTCAGCTGCCGCGCGAATTGCCGAGACAACGGAGGTCTGATATGGTTGAAATCAAAGTGACACGGAGAGGGCGGCATATCGCCTTTGACATCACCGGGCACGCACACGGCGGCGCAAAGGGCGAGGACGTGATCTGCGCCGGCGTATCGACACTGACGCTGACGCTGGCATCCGCGCTGGCGCATGTCGGCGCGCCAGGGCTTGACGCCACGCTGACCAGCGGCAAGGCGCACATTGCCTGTCGGGAGACCAAAGCGACACGTCCCGTCATACAGACGGTGATGCGGGGATTTGACATCCTCGCCGACAGCTACCCCGCAAATGTCGGGATCACAATGGTATAAGGCGCAATGCGCGCTTTATCATATTTTGCCGCAAGGCTGACGCACGGGAACAGACCGCGCAAGGAGGATTTTATGGCACAGACAAAGTATACCCTTCTGCAACTCTTTGCCGAGGGCGCAGACGGGTCGGGCGCAGCACCTGCCGCCGAGGGTACAACGGGCGCATCCACACCTGCCGCCGCCGGGCAGGACATTGACGCAGAATTTGAGGCACTGGTCGCCAAGGGCGGCAAGTATGCCGATGCCTTCGCGCGAAAGGCACAGGCAAGCTTCGATCAGCGTTACAAGGGTTTCAAAGCCACCGAGAAGAAAGCCGCACGCCTTGAGCGCTTTGCGCAGACGGTTGCGGGGGACTACAAGGTGGACGCTGCGGACGTTGATGCGCTGGAAGATGCGTATCTCAGCGATGCGCGGCGATTTGCCGAGAAGTCGGCAGAGACCGGAAGATCGGCAGAAGACCTCGCCAAAGAAGACCGCATGTCCCGCAAACTGAAAGAATACGAGGAGCGCGAAAAGCGGGAAAATGCGCAAAAGGCGCAGGACGCGGAGGCAAGACGATTCTACGATTCGCTTGTGCGGCAGGAGGCAGCCATGCGGAAGCAGTTCCCGGATTTCCGGCTCGATCGTGAGCTGGAAGATCAGACCTTCCGTCTGCTTGTCAAATCCGGCGCCAAGCTGGAAGACGCGTACTTTGCGGTACATCACGCCGAACTGATGGCGCAGACCGCGAGCGACGCGAAGAATGCAACGCTTGCATCCGTTGCGGCAAAGGGCTCTCGTCCCGCAGAAGCTGCGGCATCCTCGGCGACGCCCACGCCAGCGAAGGTAGACTACTCGAAGATGCCCAGAGCTGATTTTATGAAGCTCTGGAACAGCTGACACGCGCTCCGATCAAAAGGAGAAAAAACATGAAGAAAATTTTCAAGATGCTGCAGATGTTTGTGAATCTGCAGATGTTTGCCGAAGTTGTCAACTCGACGGTTGACCCGTCGAGCGGCACGAACCCGCTTGCAACCGAATACGACGCGACCTTCTGGAACACCGCGCTGATCCGCCTCGCCGAACCCAAGCTGGTGCACGACCTGTTTGCACAGAAGGTCAGCATCCCGTCCGGTAACGGCAAGACGGTTGAATGGCGCAAAGTTGACGGGCTTTCGACCGACCCTGCCGACAATATCCTGACAGAGGGGACACCCGGCGACGGTCAGCAGATGAAGATTACGGCGATCACCGCCAAGGTCAAGCAGTACGGTAACTTCATCAAGTTCACCGACATGCTGGAGCTGACGTCGAAAGACCCGATCATGCGCATTGCAACGCAGTCCTGCGCGGCGCAGATGGCGGGCGTGTCCGACAAGATCACGCGTAACCGCATGCACGAGGCGACAAACTCGTTCTGTGCAAACAACTGCACCGGTCTTGCAGCCATTGAACCGACTGACACAATGCAGCTGGACGATCTGTTCAAGGCTGCCGCACGCCTGGAAAGCAACGATGCGCCGACGATTGACGGCTTCTACGTTGCGATCATGCACCCGCTGGTGGCAAAGGACTTGATGTCCAAGCTGTCCGGCACGACTGCATGGGTCGATGTGATGAAGTATGCAAATACCGAGAACATCATCAACGGCGAGATCGGCAAGATCGGCAAGGTGCGTGTGGTGACGACGACCAACGCAAAGTGCTATAAGGCAAACGCATCCGGCGCGGGCGGTCTTAGCGGCGCAAAGGACGGTACGGTTGTCTTCGCGACGATCGTAATCGGCAATGATGCATACGGCACGACCGAGATCACGGGCGGCGGCGCAGAGCTGATTACGCACGGCAAGGGCGAAATCGGCGGCCCGCTGAACCAGTATTCCACCGTTGGCTGGAAGCAGACCAAGGCTGCGGAAATCCTCGTGGACAAGTACATGGTCAAGATCTATTCGTCTGCATCGCAGGCGTCGCTAATCACGGCAAACAACTGAACAGGCGGGGAGGGCTTCGGCTCTCCCCATCTATTTTTAGGAGGTTATTATGGCAAGAACAAGCAACAAGTCATTTGAAGAAATCGCAACGGCGGAGGCGTCCGCCGAATCCTTTGTGACGCCTGCTGCCATACTGGCACGCGAAAGAGGCGAAAAGACCTATGTCGTCAACATTGCAAAGCGCTACGACGAAGATCGCGAGCGCTTTTTGCAAATTGACGACAATCCGCCCGCGACTGTCCCGACAGAGGAAGATGTCGAGGTCGCGGAAAATGAATATTTTGCACTCAAAGCCAGCGGGACGCTGCGCAAGGCTACGAACCGCATGATCGAGGAACTGGTCAACAGGACGGCAAAGTGCGGTGCCCTGTAAAACCATCGGACGGCGTCGCCGTCCATATGCGCGGGGAGAGGGCGCCGATGCGCCGATGTTTGCGGGGCATACCCGCACCCGCGTACCATACAAGGAGAGACGATATGTTTGAAAAAATTATTGCGGACTATGACGCGCTGTACCCGAATCAGATTCCGTTTGAGCAAAAACAGGCATGGCTCATGCGATTTGAGGGGCAGCTCGAGGACAAGCTGCTGACGGTGTATACGGTTGCGCCTGCGCCGGAATATATCGCCGCAGAGCCATACGACGAGGTATACACCTATTATCTCAAGCTGAAATGCGCGGAGCGGAATGAGGACACGGAGCGGTACAACAACGCGCTTGCAAACTTCCGCGACGCCTGCGACGAACTGGCGGCATACTACAACCGCACATTTGCAAAAAAGACGGACAACACGAGGTATCAGCATGTATACGGCATATTTTAATAGCGGCAATGTGTCCCGCACGGTGATTTCGTCCTTCGGCGGCATCAACCGGCGCGCGCGCATCGGCGACGGAGAATTTGCAGACATGCAGAACATGTCGGCAGATGCATATCCGCTGCTTGCGCCGCGCGCAGCGCGCACGGTGGCGCAGCGGCAGCTGACAGAGACAAAGACCGAACAGACTGTAGAAACGACGGTATACAAGAGCCTGAACGGCATTCTCGGAGATGTCGGCTTCTGTGCCGTATGGGGCACGGACTTTTACTATCTCGGTCAGAAGATCGAGTGGCTTTCTCTGATCGACGGTGAGAAGCGTCTGGTTGCCTTCGGGGCGAATATTCTCATTTACCCGGATCAGAAGTATTACAACACGGTCACCGGCGAGAGCGGCGCGATGGAGACGGCAGAGACCGTGAGCGGCAGCGAAACGATCCTGACAAAAAATTTTAAGTATAAGGCATCAGACAGCAGAATCTCAACGGATGCCAACGGGAATGTATACATCTCCGTGAATTATATTATGGGTCGGGGCGGATTCACGCTGAAATCCGCACTGTGCAGAACAGCCAAAGACAGCGTCTACGGACCAACGCCCTATACGGATGGCGAAGCCGCCACGGAGGACAGCTTTACAAAATTCCTGCGCATCCGGATACAAAACGGCACGATAGAGTATATTTCATCCGCGACGACCGTCCATTTCTCCGAAACCGATATGGGCTTCAGAACGTATAAACTCGAGAACATTGTGTGGGAGACGCTGCCCGTTGAAGCCGTGACCGCGCCGGAGCTGACCGGAGAAACGGGCTATCTATGGAACGGCGATACGCCGATCAAGATCACAGACGGCATGCTGTATCTGGCAGAGCCCGGCGACCTGTCTTCGGTGTTTTCGTCAATCGGAAACACGTCCACAGGAGCACTTGCCTGCGCCTACAACTGGACGAAGAGCAACCTGCCGCGGCTGGATCATGTCTGCGTGCTGGACAACCGCCTGTGGGGCTGCCGCTACGGCATGCAGGCGGGCTCAACGGCAGCTGTCAATGAGATCTACTGCTCCAAACTCGGCGACTTCAAAAATTTCACGACCGGCACGACGGCAGATGCCGCATGGTCGGCATCGGTCGGCGCATATGGCAAATGGACGGGGGGCATTGCGCTCGGCGGTCGTGTCTTGTTTTTCAAAGAGGACAAGATGCTTCGCGTGAGCGGCACGAAGCCCGCAAATTTTCAGATTGCTGAAATCGCGGATGTCGGCTTGCAGTCCGGCTGCGAAAAGTCGATGCAGATCATTGACGGCGTCCTGTACTACAAATCGCGTGACGGCATCTATACCTATGACGGGTCGCTGCCGACGCGCATCTCGGACAAGCTGGGCGACGCGCAGCGGGCGGAAACCGCCGTTGCAGGCAGCATCTACGGCAAGTATTATGTGGCGCTCGACGGTGTCTTGTATGTTTACGATACATACACGGGTTTGTGGCATAAGGAAGACAGGCAAAACATCCGCTTTTTCACACGATACGGCGGTTCGCTCTATGCGGCAGTTGATCAGGATATTGTCTGCCTTGCGGGCGAAGTCGGCACGATATTCGCGGCAGCGGAGCCGGAGGGCACATTTGCGTGGAGCTGTGAGAGCGGCGACCTCGGGCTTGATTCGCCGTATCAGAAATACTATAAGCGTGTGTTGATCTGCGCAAGCGGGGGTTTCGGCGCGGATATGACCGTCAGCATGATACCAGACGGCAGCGAGCCAATCTCGGCGGATTTTACTTTTGACGGGTTCGGCACAGTGGTTTTTCCCGTGGTGACGCCGCGCTGTGATCACATGCGCGTGAAAATCAGCGGGCACGGCGCTGTCCGGATCTATTCGCTATCGTATGAGACCGAGACGGTCAGTGACACGCCCGAAAGGAGATAGCATGTATATCAAATTACCAACCGTGAATATCAACGGAAACAGCAGTATGCAGGATGTAAAACGGTATCTTGTACAGCTGGTGGACGCAATCGAGCGAGCGTTTGCGGATGCAAAGGAGGACGACGATGGCAGCGAGACCTGAAGACCGATTCAAAAAAAGCGACAGCGTGGATCGCGCGGCGCGTGAGAGTTTCTCGGATACGGACAACCGGATTGCGGATGCGCATCCGGGATACGGTGATGATCTTGCACGGATCAAGGCGAATTACCTGCGCGCGGACAATGACGAAGACCGCGCCGGTTGGAAAGCCGAGGCTTACAAACTCAGCGCGGCATACGGATATTCGCGCAATGCGGACGGCAGCAAGGTAACAAAAAACAGGGCGATTGCCGAGCCGCCGGAACGTGCAGATGCGACACAGCGAAATCTCCAAACGATTGCGAATTTTGACAAAGCCTACGGAAAGGGCGATGCAAACGGCTATCAAGGGGTAATCAATGCGCTGCTTGCCGATATTGCAGGCGCAAAGTTTACCTATTCCGCAAAGAACGATCCGCGTTATGCGCTCGCCGAGGAATATGCCGGCGACGCGATGAAAAATCAGATGGCGGAAAGTGCGGCGCTGACCGGCGGATTCGGCAATTCCTACGGTGCTGCCGTCGGGCAGCAGGTCTACAACGACTATATGGACGAGGCGGCGGGCAATCTCGAAGACCGCGCCTATTCGCGCTTTCAGGACGAGCAGAACGACCGTTATCAGAGGCTGAACACGTTGATCGGACTGGAAGACACGGCATACAACCGTGCGCTGGAACGCGAGAATACCGAATACAACCGCGCCGAAACTGCGAAGGCGACCGCGCAGGCGCGGCTGCGTACCTATTTTGAGGAGGGCGGCGACATGGCGGATTTGCCCGAAGAGGTGAAAGTTGCCTCCGGCTATACCGACGCAGAGATTGCGGCAATATATCGGTCGGCGCAGGATAGCCGCAGCAAGGACACATCCGCAGATGCGCGTGACCGCGTGGACGCCTTTATTTCAAACGGCGGAGACCCGTCAAAGCTGCCGCACGAGCTGCTTGCCGCCTCCGGCTACACGGATGCGGAGGTCTCCGCTGCGCGGGCGTATGTGCTGGAAAACATCCGAAGGAAGAACGCCTCGACCTATTCCGGCAGCCAATCCGGAAGCAGCAAGACCGCCGCAGACGATCAGGCGGACGCGGCAGGAGATGCCGATGGGCTGTTTTACGCGGCATATGAGGCAAGCGAAAGACCGAACAGCGGCACGACGCCGGAGGAATATATCGCAAAGAATTACAAGGCGTTCGGGTTCGATTCGGCAAACGGGCTTGTCAAACAGTACCGGGAAATAATGTCGCCCCGCGGCGTGATGGACATTTCGGAAGAAGATGCCTTCGCCTACCTCAAGGAAAGCGGAATCTCCACAGACGGTGTCGTGGGCAAAGAACAGTTTTATGCGCAGGACTGTAAGGCGGGCGGCAAGCAATACGATTCCTATGCGGATTACATCGACGACCTTGCAGACGGCGCGCTGCGGCAGTCATCGGCAAAAACCGCGTTTATGAACGAATTTTTCGGCAATTTGAAAAATATGGTGAAAGAAGCAAAAGAGAAGTAACGGAGGAAGCATGGGCGTAAGAGATTTTGCAAAGCAGCGCAAGGAAAAAACGCAGGCGGCATATGCCAGCCCGAACCTGAGCGAAACGCGCCCGGCTGCCGCCGAGCGCCCTGCGCTGACCGGCGTTCGCGCTTATGCGGCGCAGAAAAACAAAAATGCGGATGCGGTCGTCCGCCCGTTTGATGCAGAAAAGGCGTCGCAGATGCTTTTTGAGACGAGCGAGGCGGGGAGAGCTGCGCGCGCAGCGTCACTCTCGGAAAAGGCTGCAAAAAAAGCCGAGCGGGAAGATATTGCCCGCACACAGGCGAGAAACGTGCCGCTGCGACCGGAAGAAACCGCAAAGCTGTGGATCACGGACAGGCAGAACGGCACAAAATTGCTTGACGAAAAACAGGGGAAAAAGCATCATATCGACATGATGTCCTATGATGTGGATGCGGCAAAAGCGCGGTTGGAAGAGCTGAAAAAGCAGGGCGGCGGCGCTGTTTCCCGGTACATAACCGCTCCGGGTGACCTTGTGATAGACGGCGGCAGGATCACGACGAAGGCGAAGACCGAAAATGCGGCGGAGCAGCACAAGCTTGAACGCGAGATTGAAGAAGCCGAACGGTATCAGAAGGCAGTCGGCTATGCAGAACTGCCCAATCGCCCGGACTTCGACGAGAAGTCGAAGCGCACGGCGGCAAATGACCGCTATGACAAAGCGGTCTACAATGACGGCTGGTACAGCGACAAGCAGCGATATATCGACGATCTTAAGCCGGAATACCGCACCGAATATGAAAAAATACTCGCCGAAAACGGCGAGGCGGAAGCAGACAAGTATCTGATGCGTTTCTATAACGACGAGGGCGGATATTTTCAGAAATACCTTGAAGAGCTGTCCGACGACGAGAAACGGATATTCAATTATATTCTGAACACCGAGGGCGGCGACAAAGCCGAGGAATATCTGAAATTCTTAGACCAGACGCTGACCTATCGCAGCGCCGTGCGGAATTACGAGCGCGCAAAGGAAATGAGCGGCGCCGAACAGCATCTTTACGGCTTTTTCAATGATATTGATTCCGGCATCACAAGTGCGGGGCAGGGGGTTCTCGGTTGGTTGACGGATGACGAGATTCCGTATACCCGTGAGCAGATGGAGAACTCGATGTTTCTTCGGGATCAGGGCAATGTCAGCCGTGCGGTTCATTCGGCAATCACAAGTACCGCGAACATGCTGCCGTCAATGGCGGTCGGCATTGCAAACCCTGCCGCTGGAAAAGCGTTGTTTTTTGCCTCTGCTGGCGGCAACGCGCGTCAGGAAGCACTGCGCGCCGGATATACAGCGGCGCAGGCTACGCGATACGGCGCGCTGAACGGCGCCGCGGAAGTTTTTCTTGAAGACGCGCTCGGCGGCATTGCGCAGCTCGGAGGCAAGGGCTTGTCCAATGTGCTTGGCAAAATTCCTGGCGCAAAGGCTGTTGCCGGAAAGATCGGCGATGTTCTCGCACGTATTTCGGTCGGGAAGCAGACGGCGGCGCGCTTTGCTGCGCACACGCTCGACAATCTTGCCGGTGAGTTCACGGATGAATACCTGCAGGAAATCCTCGACCCCGTATTCCGCAACATCTGCCTCGGCGAGCACAACGAATTCAAACCGTTCACGGAAGAAGCACTATTCAGCGGCATTGTCGGTGCGCTGATGGCGGCAAACTCCGGTATTCTGAATCTGCCCGCAGACATCTATGACGCGCGCATGTCCAGCAGAGAGGCATTCAGCGCGCAAAAGATGCGCGATGTCTCGGCTACCCTTATCGAGAACACATCCGGCATACAGCGCGAAGATGTTGTCAAGGCGCGGGAGACGCTGAAACAGAAAATTGAAAACCGCGAGAGCATCAACTTCGGCGATATTGCCGACTATACAAAAACATTGCAAGAAGGCGAGCTGATGCGCGGCTTCGGCGTCTCCGGCACGGAAGCGCGCACGGCGGACGATGTCAAGGCGCAGCTTGGCGATGCGGCGAATGGAGATGCGGTTGCGGTTGCGCTCTATCAGATGCAAATCGGGAAATTCTCAGAGAGGGACGCGGAGACGGTCAGAAACTCGCCGGAGGGGCGCGCACTGTTCTCCGAGTATTTCGATACGGACATCACGGAAAACACGAGCGTGGACGAAATTTCCGCCGCTGTACGCGATGTGAGCGGCGACGACTACCGCAGCATTTCCTACGAGGCGCAGCAGCTGTTGAAAAGTGTGCGCGCATCGAACGGGTACAGCGACGGCGCGGATGCTGCTTTCTATCGGGCGTATTTTGAGGGGTACAGCGGCAAGGCACGGTCGGACAGCAAGCGCCTGTCCAATGCGGCGCTTGTGGCTGCCTATCAGATGGGTGTGGATGCGAAAAAAGACATCGGCACGTTCCATACGGTTGGCGGCGCTGCGCTCAGCAAAGAGACGACGGCATTCTTCTCGAGGACTGCAAAAGACCTCGGGTTGTCCATCACCTACGGCGGCAAGGGCAGCGTGAAAAACGGCGGTGTACGGCGCGGCTATGCCAACAGCTACAGCGGAATTCACATCTACGAGGATGCCAAAGTGAAGGAAATCGGCGGCAAGACGCTGGTCGGCGGCGATGCGGCGGCGCGCATCATCCTCGGGCATGAGCTGACGCACATCCTGCAAAAGCAGTCGCCGACGCAGTACAAGGCATTTGAGACGTTTGCCTTGCAGCAGAAAAGCGAACAGGGGAACAAAATCGGGCTTGATCTTGTTTCCGAGTATATGCAGAGCCTTCGCCTTGACAAGCAGTCCGCAACCGACGAAGTCGTTGCCAACTATGCGATGCGTGCGCTTTTCTCGGATATGAAGACGGCACGAGTGGTCACGAAGCATCACACAAAGGTTGCAGAGGCGATCCGCCGCGCGTTTGCATGGATTCGCGAGAAGCTGGGCATCCGGACAAGCGAGATTGACCGCGCTTCCGCAATGTGGAACAAAGCATACAGCGAGAGCCGCAAAAATGCGGATGCAGCTGTAGCCGAGGCTGTGAATCGTGCAAAAGGGGTTGCAAATTCCGCAGATGCGGGCTATAATGGTATCAAAAACAGCATCGCGCAGAACAATGCAAAACTAATCCGCTATTTCACAGGTGAAGTCCGCGAGAGCGGGGATGTGTATCTGAGCGGCCGTGACAAGACGAAAATTGCGCACAATGTCAAGAGCGGCAACGGGTGGATGCACAAGGACGGTAAGCGCGGTTGGGTGTATACGGATGTCTGCTTTTATACATTTGAATTCAATGCAGATCATTCGGTAACGGTAACCGAAGAACTGTTTCTTGAAGACGATGCAGACAGAATCAAGACAATCAGAAAGGAGTTTTCTTCAAATGGGTACGCAACAACCGTTCGAGGAAATGATCAAACGGCTGAAAGCAAAGAATTTCGACCCGGCGTCAGCTCAAAACATAGCCTTTCGAGTGATAACGGACGAAAGATCGGCAGAACTGTTGAAGTACATGGACAAGAATCCGGAAGCGGACGAATACGATCTGATCGACGAGGCGGATCGAATTCAAAAGCAATTTCCGAGGCCTCGGAGAAACAGAACAAAGTAAAAGCAGATTCAGCCGAATCTGCTTTTTCTGTTGGCGAGGTCAAGGATTCCATTGCTACGCCGAGCACGGACAGCGAAGGCATCATGAAACTGGACGACGCGAACATTGACAAAACAAAAGAAAAAATGACATGGCTCGAAGCAAACGATCTGCTTGAAAAGCAGCAGGGGCTTTCCTACAGATTTTACGCAAGCGACGACCCGATGTCTCGCGCCGGATATGCTATGTTTGCGGATGACCACGAACAAAACGGCGACGCCTACGGCGGAGATAAGCCACGCGCTTTCTCCGTGCGAGAGGATGACCTTGTTCCGGTTTGGGAACTGTCTGAAAAAATCGCAGAAGCACGGCATGAGACGGACGAATACACGCCATGGATTTTGGAAGACTATGCCGAATTGAGCGACGAAGACTTTGCGGACATGTTCAATCCGTCGGATATTGTAGATAGTGCATATGCATGGGACAATGAAGAACTGACAGAGTGGTTCTATAACCATGTGGCAGAGCCGAACAAAATCGGTGGTGTGAAGACGAGCGACGGCGCGATCGTGTTTGACAAGGACTTGATTCGGCGGAATATTCCGGCGGAAATTGTATACACGCAGGCGTCGTCCAACGAAGAATTTCTTGCGAAGTACGGAGATGATACTGAAGCAGATCCCGACATCCGCTATTCCGTCTCCTCGACGGACGCAATCGACATCGACTTCGAGCGGCGGCTGAACGCCGCGCGCGGGCGGCAGACGAGCGTCTCCGAGGTGCTGCGGCGCAACGAAAAAGAGGCGCGCGCCGTCAAGCGTGAGTTTCTGCCGGACATGAAGACGGTGGGCGAGGTGGCACGTTCGTTTGCCGAGATCGGGCTTGCCAAGGATGCGACGACAGCAGAGTTGGTCAAAGCGACGACCGATGCGGCGGTTGCGATGCGGGCGGCGTATCTCGAGCGGCGTATCGCCAACGAGGCAACCAAGGACGCCAAGAGCCGCACGGCGGCGAAGAAGCTGATAGAGGCTGCCGAAATGGTCAAGCTGCCGGAGGGCATGTCAAAGACGCAGGTTGCGGCGGCGATGGCGGATGCGCTGTATCAGACGAACACCTCCGACCGAAAGACGGTGAAGGAGCTTGTGGCGCAGTACGGCGCGATCAAGCCCGGTGAAAAGCCGTCGCGCACGCTTTCCGTGCCGAAGCGCACCGACGAAGGGCGCAACGTCTCGGAGGCGGTACGCACGGTGCTGGAAGCGCGTGTGACCCCGGACGGCATGGTGCCGACGATTGAGGATGCGATCGAGAGCGGCGACTTCTCCTATGAGACGATCACGGACAAGGCATCGCTGGCGCGGGCAAAGAGCAAGATCCGCCGTGGGTATCAGGTAGCCTATGATGACTTCCGCAGTGCGGCAAGGCGCGGCAATGTCTCCAAGGATCAGATCACGCTCGGCTTTGAGCTGTACAATCAGGCTGCCAATGCAGGCACGGAAGAAGGCACGCGGCAGGCAATGGAGATTCTGGCGGACATCGTTTCGACGGCGCGTAGTTCTGGGCAGACCCTTGCTGCCATGCGTCTGCTCAAAAAGATGTCGCCGGACGGACAGCTCTACACTGTGCAGCGGACGATCAACCGCATCAATGAGAGCATCGGCACACACAAGAAACGGCAGCTTGACCGTGCGCGTGCGACGGTGGATGACGCCATGTGGAACGGTCGCGAGGACGCGGCGGAGGAAATGGCGCGGTCGATTGTGCAAATGGGACAGGGACTGCCGGTTGAAGAATGGGTGGACGCCATCGGCAACCTGGTGGGCGACGGCATTGCGGCGCGCCTCAGCCCGAAGACCAAGGCGGAACGGCTGGTCTCGCAGAACATCAAGAGCGACATCCTGCAATTTGCTGAGGATTATCTGCCGCGCGCTGCCGGTGAGCGCAAGAACAAGACGGCGGCGGAGCGCCTTTCCGACTACTTTGCGAACAAGGACAACTACGAAAAGGCGTGGGAACGCGCGAAGGCGTCCATCCGCGAAAAGTATGCGGACAACCCGGATGCGCTGGCACAGTTTGACGCATTTCTCGTCGGCACGCTGTCAAACAATGTGGCGGACAGCAGCGTGATGCTGAGTGCGATCGCCAAAGCTGCAATCAGCGAGGACAGCAGCATCCGGCAGACGGCGCTGCGGGCAACGCTCGGCGATGCAGACGGGGTCGCGCTGGACATCTACAACCGCCTGAATCAGACCGTGCAGGCGGTGGGGGACGACGCAGTTGTACTGCGGGACGCGATCCTGCGCTATGTGCGCGAGACCGCCGCAGAGAAAGCGACGCCGCAGATGGTGGAGAATGAGATCCGCCGTGCAGTGCGCGAGGCGGGTACGACCATCGGCGAGATCATCCGCAGCGACACGCTTGAGCGCACATCCGTGCTGCGGCGCATCCAAAGCTACCTGATCGAAAATCTCGGCATTTCCGCCGATGCCGCCGGTGAGGCTGCCGAAACTATCCGGCAGAACTTCACCAAGATGACCGAGGAAAAGTCCCGCGCGGCGCTGGAAGCTACGCTGAAGGACAAACCGCGCTCGGTGCGCAAGACGGCGGAGGAACGCTTCCGCGAGTACGCCAACCTCGGCGCGTTCGAGGGAGAGTACAACGAGGCAATCTCGAAGAAGCTGTTCGGCGAGACGGTCAGGATCAACGAGAAGCTTGTGCAAAAGTTCCGCGCGGCGGAGACCGAGGAACAGCGCACCAAGATTCTCAAAGACATTTATCGGGACATCGGGCGGCAGATTCCGTCCACCTGGCTTGAAAAATGGACGGCGTGGCGGTATCTCTCGATGCTGTTCAATCTGACGACGCACATCCGAAATGTGGTCGGCAACGCGGGCTTTGCGCCGATTGTAATGGCGAAAAACAAGGTTGCACTCGGCATGGAGGCGCTCTATGGCTTAAGGCACAAGGACTTTGAGAAGAACAAGGCGTTCCTTGTCGGGCATGGCGACCTCGTGAAGGCGGCAGATGCAGATTTTTCAAAGTATCAAGAAGTGCTGTTTGAAGGCGAAAAGTACCGTGACACATTCAACGGGAACAAGTACATCGACGATGGACGTCACATCTTCCGGGACACGCTGAAAATCGGTGACAAGGGCGTGCTGAATCACCTCTACGATTTCAACAGACGGGCGCTGTCGGCGGAGGACATGGTCTTCAAGAAGCAGTATTATGTCTACGCGCTGGCATCGTGGTGCAAAACGCACGGCATTACCGCCGAGCAGGTGAAGCGCGGCGAGGGGCTGGATGCGGCACGCGCCTACGCTATCCGCGAGGCGCAGCGCAATACCTACAACGACGCAAATGCGTTCAGCGACCTCATGACGAAAATCGGGCATACGGGGAATAAGTATTGGGACACCGTTGTTTCAGGTGCACAGCCGTTTCTCCGAACTCCGGCAAATATAACGGCACGCGGGCTGGAATACAGCCCTGCCGGGCTGCTCTGGACGATTACGCGCGGAACATATCAGCTGCGGAATGGCGAAATCAGCGCGGCACAGTACATCGACAATCTGGCACAGGGGCTGACCGGCTCCATTGTCGTTGCGCTCGGCTGGTTTCTTGCGCACCTCGGCATCATCGGCTTCGGCGGCGACGACGACAAAGAGAAAGACTTCGCGAAGATGTACGGGCATCAGCAGTATTCTATTGAGATCGGCGGCAAAAGCATCACACTGGACTGGCTTGCGCCCGAATCCATCCCGTTTTTTACGGGCGTGAATATGTACGAGTTGATGCAGGACGGCGGCTTTTCGTTTGAAGACATGCAGCAGGTGCTTGAGCTTATTACAGACCCGATGCTGAACATGAGTATGTTGCAAGGCATCAGCGACATGATCGACAATGCGAAGTGGTCAAATACTAATGCGCTCGGTTCTGTTGCTTTCGGCATTGCCGAAAATCTGATCTCGCAGAACCTGCCGACCGTCCTCGGCAAGTTTGAACGCATCACGCAGCCGGACAGAATGACGACCTATGTGGATAAGAATCAGCCGCTTTTGCCGTCAGCACAGCGCGCGCTCGGCAAGCTGTCGCAGAAGTTCCCGGGTCTCGACTACAATCAGATCCCATATATCGACGCATGGGGTGAGAAGGAGACCAACACAAACGCCGCATGGCGCGCGTTCGACCAGCTGATGAACCCGGCATACACGGCGACGGTGGATTCCACACCGCTGGAACAGGAAATCATCCGGCTGCACCGTGCAACCGGGAAAAACGACATGTTCCCGACACGCGCGCAGAAGTCCTTCACCGTGAAGCGCCGCAAGGACGGCAAGCCGCTGAACGGCGACGAGACGAAGGACGAGGTCGAAGCCGTGGACTTCAATCTGACTGCCGATCAGTATGTGAAATATGCGACCTATCGCGGCAAGGCGTCGAAGCGCATTGCAGAGGCGCTGATTAAGTCACCGTACTACAAGCAGGCAGACGATGCGACGCAGCGCGAGATGTTTGCCGCCGCATACGATGTTGCAGATGCACAGGCAAAGATGCTTGTCTCTGACTACCGCCCGGACGGATGGGTTGCAAAGGCGATCTCCGCCTGTAAGGAGACCGGCATCACGGAGATGCAATATATCACGCTGCATCAGCAGAACAAGAACATCAACGGTAAATACGGCGGCGAATCGATTGACAACCTTGCCGGGGCGCGGAAGATGCAGATGCTGTACAAGGCAACGCTGTCGGACGCGCAGCGCGCATGGCTTGCGGATGATTTCGACGTCGGAAAGACGGTGCGCGGATGGGATGAAGCGTATACGGAAAAATTTCTGTCATGGTACAAGGAGGGCTGATCTTGGAGAACAGACAACTGAATTTTGATGTGGCGAGAGGCGGTGTGCAGCACCGCCTCTCAGTTTGCGTGGGGGACACGAAGTCGCGGACGGTGACGGCGCGCTTCTTCAGCGGTAGCGAGCCAGTGCCGCTGACGGCGGCGTATCTGCGCGGTATTCGTGCCGATGGTGTGCAGATCTACGCGGCATGTACGGTCGTAGACGGTGCGGCGACATACACCTTTACCACGAGTGATCTATCGGTCGGCGGCACATTGATGTGCGAGTTTGACCTGCACAACGGCGATGCAGTGATGACGTCGCCGCGATTCGTCGTGCTTTGCGGTAAACCGCTGTACACGGGAGAGGGTGCAGAGGGGAGGAACGAATATGCTGCGTATATCGCCGCGCTGCTCAAGCTGGAAAATCTCACGGTCACAGCCGAGACGGGTGACGCGGCGGCGGCAACTGCGACGGTCGGGGACACGGCAGTGCAGCTGCACTTTGTCCTGCCGAAGGGCGACACAGGCGCGAAAGGCGATCCCGGCAAGGACGGTGCGCCCGGAAAAGACGGCGCGAACGGCGCACCGGGAGCTAAGGGCGACAAAGGAGAAAAAGGCGATGCCTTCACTTATGCGGATTTCACCGCGGCGCAGCTCGAGGCGCTCAAAGTCAAAGGCGACAAGGGCGACAAGGGCGATAAAGGCGACCCGGGCGCGCAAGGCGAAAAGGGCGCGGACGGTGCCCCCGGCAAGGACGGTGCAGACGGGCATACACCTGTTATCACAGCCACAAAATCCGGCAAGGTGACGACGATCAAATCTGACGGCGAGGAGATTGCAACAGTCAACGACGGCGCAGACGGCGCACCGGGCAAAGACGGAGCTGACGGAAAGCCGGGCGAAAAGGGCGACAAAGGCGACACAGGAGACCCCGGCAGTGATTATGTACTGACAGATGCGGACAAGTCGGAGAT
>ENA-ORIC01001606-ORIC01001606.1-human-gut-metagenome-genome-assembly--contig:-NODE-1606-length-21128-cov-3.694124_pt1 | contig 21128 bp, 19 predicted proteins | sample MGYA00243023_ERZ508732 | MGnify/ENA primary metagenome ERZ508732 (study PRJEB26277, sample SAMN04329767) | human gut metagenome | biome: human-associated habitat | host: Homo sapiens | place: USA...
CTGCCGCTCGTGCATCCCGCCTTTGAGACTTTGCCGCCCGAAGAGCAAAAGGCTGTGCTCTCCTCTGCCGACCACATTCTGCGCAAAACCGCACATTTCTGCGTTTACGGCGTGCTCGGTGTCCTGCTTTTGCTGTACAGTCTCTGCTTTGCGGCAAAGCTGCCCGTGCATCTGCTGCGCGCCCTGCTTGCCGCCGCGGTCTATGCGGCAAGCGACGAGATTCACCAGGCGTTTGTCCCGGGGCGCGGTCCCGCTGTCACCGATGTGCTGCTCGACAGTGCCGGTGCGCTCTGCGGGATTCTGATTGTGTGCCTGATCGTGCGGGCGGTATGCCGACGCAAAAAACAACCTCTGCAATAAAAAAAGCGACGATGACTCGTCGCTTTTTTCTGTTCTTCATTTGCTCCACACATCAATGCGCCATTTGGCGAACGTCAGATGGTTGATCGAGCTGTCGAGCTCACCCCAGTTTTCCTCCTCTGTGCTTGTCATCAGAATGTTGACGGTGCCGAGCGCAACGACTGTGAGCGCGGGGGTTTCGTACTTCTGTTTCATGCCATTCATGCTCCTTTCACGGTGTTGACCGTTTGGCAGTCCACATAGGTCGCAATCACCGTGCCGTCTGCCAGTCTGACATACGCCCACGCGGCAATCGGCATATCCCATGCCGCTGCCGGAATGTCTGCAAGGTCTGCCGCAAAGCTCTCGCCGTCGGCGATGCTCGCTTCCGCCCTGGCAGCAGCACCGTTTGTCTGCTCCCAGGTGTCACCGTCCCGATAGCGCGTCGGGACGAAAATCACGCCGTATTCCGCGACGGTTTCACCGTCGGCAAGCGCAACATCAACCTTGAGGCGCAGCGTCGCAAGCTCTGCATTGCCGGCGCCGGTGATGCCTGCCGCCGTCAGCCGCGCACGCAGTGCCGGGATCGACGCCGTCCTGGTCGTCGTCACCCCATCATCCTCGCAAATCGTGCAGGTGTAGGTCAGCACACCCTTGATGCCGACATCCGCCGCCGTCGTGACGCTGCCTTCATCCCACGTATGGACATGGACGCCGCGCAGAACCGGACCGTCCGCCGTCAGCACCCAGGTGCCGGTAAAATCAAACCCTGCATAGCTGCCCTCCGCAGTGCTGTCCGCAAGGTTTGTGTCGCTGCCGTTGATATAGTAGTTGTTTTTGCCGGAAGGATTTGCCGCAGCGGACAGCGAAGCGCCGACAATTGCATTTGTCGTCGCCGCCGCGCCGGTCAGTGTGCCGGACGAAAAGCAATTTGCAATCGTATTTGTGTTTGAGGAGCCCGAATTGCAGGAAGCACAGCCGGCAATTCCGCCGACGTAACTGCCGTTTGTCGTGCTTCTGATGTCTGCCGTGTTCAGACAGTTGCGGATCGTTGCGCCCCAGCAAACCGAAGTGATGCCGCCGACATTGCTGCCGGTCGCACTGACGGGCGCAAGGTTTGCGCAGCGTTCAATCGTGACCGTGCCGCCGGTTTTGGCATACCCGATGATGCCGCCGACATGATGTGCACCGGAAACGTTGCCCACGTTGATGCAAGCCTCCATGTTTACTTTGCTGTTGGCAAAGCCGACGATGCCGCCGGTATAGTTGTAGCTGCCGCTGCCGCCGGTTGCCGCACCCGCATGGACGCAGCTGCGGATCACGGCTGCGCTGCCGTTGCTGTGCCCGACGATGCCGCCGATGTAATAGGACGTACCGCTGCCGCCCGAAAGCGTGCACTTGCTTGTGCAGTTCTCGATCGTCGGCGTATTGACGATCTTGCCGGCAATGCCGCCGACGCAAACATCGCCTGTGGTGACCGAAGGACCTTTGATCTCGCCTTCCACGGTCAGATTGCGGACAGCGCCGCCGCCGATAACACCGAAGAAACCGACCGCCGTCTCGGATGTTGCCGTGATGTTCACATTTGAAACCGTGTAGCCGCAGCCGTCAAACTCGCCGATGAACCAGTATGCCGTAGATTTGCGCAGTCCGATCGGCTGCTGGACCTTACCGTCCGACAGCTTTGACATGTCGATGTCGCAGGTCAGACGATATTTTTGATCGCGTACGCCGGTTTTGCCGCCTGCAATCTCCGCTGCGAGATCTGCGATGTCGTCCGCGCTCGACAGTTCATACCAACCGTCGTCCGCTTTTGTTCCGGCAGCGCTGACGGCAAGCGTCAGCAGACAGACCAGTGCGCAAAACAGCAGTACAAGCTTCATTTGCTTTCTTTGCATAGTTCTTTCCTCCGTAAAAATTTCGATGAATAAACTTCACCGATCCTATTGTAGTGCGGTTTCCCCTGTCATACAAGTCATGTGCACTCGCAATACAGGACAAAAGTCACTATGTTTTTTGAAGGATTGCCTGCAAATTCAAGGATTCCGCCTAAAAATCCGCATGCGTTCCGGCGGGTTATAAAACAGGTTTCCCTCTCATATCTATATTTCGGGTGAAAGCCCGGACTGCATGAGAAAGGAACGAAGACAATGCAAAATCAATACTTACCCGAAGGGCTGCTGTTGACCACGGCACAAAACCGCGAGGCAATCGCCTCGCAGGCGGGACTGGAACGTGCGATGGCGCAGGGCAGAATTCTGGAGGCACCCGCCGCCCTGTGCGACAGCGACATGAATCTCTACGTAGACCTCGGAAATGTGCGCGGCTATATGCCGCGTGAAGAAGTTGCATACTGCCGTGCGGGCGAGGAGGTCAAGCAGATCGCCGTGATCACCCGCGTGGGCAAGCCGGTCTGCTTCAAGGTGATCGGCATGCGGGAGGAACGCGGCATGCCGACGGCAATCCTCTCCCGCCGTGCCGCACAGCTGGAATGCCGCACCGCATTTCTTGCCGACCTCATCCCGGGCGACATCATCCGCGCCAAGGTCACGCACCTGGAGCAGTTCGGCGCATTTGTGGACATCGGCTGCGGCATCCCGTCCCTACTGACGGTGGACTGCATCTCGGTTTCCCGGATTTCGCACCCCGCCGACCGCTTCACCGTGGGCGAGTACATTCCCGTGGTCATCCGCTCGATCGACCGCGAAAACGACCGCATCTTTGTCACGCACCGCGAACTGCTCGGCACCTGGGAGGAAAACGCCGCAGCGTTTTCCCCGGCCGAGACGGTCTCGGGCATTGTGCGCAGCATCGAGGATTACGGCATTTTTGTGGAGCTTGCGCCGAATCTCGCCGGGCTTGCCGAGGTGAAACCGCATGTGCATGTCGGCGATGTGGCAAGCGTGTACATCAAGAGCATCATTCCCTCCCGCATGAAGATCAAGCTGGTGCTGATCGATGCCTGCCCCGGCACGGCACTGCCGCCGCCGACGCGGAAATATTTCATCGACCAAAGTCGCGTCACACATATCGACCGTTGGCTTTATTCGCCGCCGGGATGCGCAAAGATCATCGAAACCGTCTTTTGAAAAAATATTTACAAATCGCCCGCGATGTGCTAAAATAAAAGTGCCCCGAGGGGCGCTTTTATAAGAAAGGCGGGATTTGGATGGCAAATACGATCATTACAATCGCACGGCAATACGGCAGCGGCGGGCGCGAAATCGGCGCGCTGGTGGCGAAAGAGCTGGGCATTTCTTTCTACGACCATGAACTGATTACAATGGCGGCGGAAAAGAGCGACCTCTGCCGCGAGGCGGCGGAGAAAGCCGATGAAAAGAACGCAAACAGCCTGCTTTACACGCTGGCAATGGGTTCTTCCGCGATGCTGCATGCACCGGGCTACAACCTGCCCGTCAACGACCGACTGTTTCTGGCGCAGTCCGAGATCATCAAGGAGATTGCCGCCAAGGAATCCGCAGTGATCGTCGGCAGATGCGCCGACTATGTGCTGCGCGAGCACAAGCCGTGCCTCCATGTGTTCATTCACACAAACATCAAGGCGCGCGCCGAGCGCGTGGCAAAGCGCAATGACATCACCGAGAGCGAAGCCTATGACCGCATCTCGAAGACCGACCGCCGTCGCGCAAACTACTACAACTTCTACACTGGCAAGAAGTGGGGCGAGATCACAAACTACGATCTGACGCTCGACTCTTCCCTGCTCGGCGTGGAGGGCACGGCGAAGATCATTGCCGACATGGCAAAGGCACTTGCAAAATGAAGTGAAACCATGAACGGCATCTGCGTAAGACCTTATACCGAAGACGATATTGCCGCCATGTGCGGCATCTGGAACGAAGTAGTGGAGGAAGGCGCGGCATTCCCGCAGGAAGAGCCGCTTGACGCTGAAACCGGCAAAACCTTCTTCGCATCGCAGAGCCACTGCGGCGTCGCCGTGGACGAGGAGACCGGCAGCATCGTCGGGCTATACATCCTGCATCCGAACAACATCGGGCGCTGCGGGCATATTGCCAACGCGAGCTATGCGGTGTCCGCTGCCTGTCGCGGGCGGCACATCGGCGAGCAGCTGGTGCGCGACTGCATGGCAAAGGGCAAAGCGCTCGGCTTTCGCGTGCTGCAATTCAACGCCGTGGTGGCGACCAACCTGCCCGCGCGGCGGCTGTATGAGCACATCGGCTTTACACAGCTCGGCACGATTCCCGGCGGTTTCCGTCAGAAGGACGGCAGCTATGCGGACATCTGCCCGTATTATATTGAACTATAGTAAAAAAGAACCGACCGACGGTCGGTTCTTTTTTTATTCAAACTTGTACTTATACCGCACCTCAGCATGAATGTCACTGATGAAGTTTGTGGTGTAGACTGCGAAGATCAGCCCGATGAGCACATCGAGGATCCACGCAAATTCAAAGCGCGGGAACCAGGTATAGCCGCTCGGACCGGAGCCGCCGGGCAGCGTGATGCGCTGCACGTCGGTGACAAAATAGAAGTACGCGATGCTCATGGCGCTCATCAGAACCGCCCACACGCGCATCCAGACTGTTTTGCGCGCGAACACCTGCACCAGCGGCTTGTTGCTGCCGGACACAGAGGTGAGCGAATTGATGCCGGTGTGTTCGGTCACGATCCGCATACAGATTGCGGCGAGTGACCACACACAGGCGAGGAACGCGATCTGCTCGGCGGCGTTTGCCCCGGCATACCGCATGAACAGCTCCCGCGCGCGCTCGATCTTATGCACCGAGCTGTAGACATATTCCGCCGTGAATTGCAGCATAGTCACACAGGTTGCCGCCGCCGTGGCGAGATACAGCACCGCCGACCAGAGGAGAGCCTTTGCCTGTGCGCCGAAATCCCGCAGCATCACAAACGCCGCCGCAAGGAACAGCAGTGCGGACAGAAAGTCCGGAATGTAGTTGATCTCATCCAGGTACATGTCCACCGACGTGAACGCAGCCAGCGCCGCGACGATCATGAAGACGTGCACGCGCCGCATCACAAAGATGCCGGTCTTCGGCAGAACGGTCTCCCGATAGATCGCGGAAAGGCTGTCCCAAAAGGCGGTATTCTTTCGGATATGCCGCACATAGCCGAGCATCCGGCAGAGCCAAATCAGCCCGCATACAAGCACCAGCACGCAGGACATGCCGATCAGCAGCGGACGGTAGCGGTACAGCACCGCGCTGTCCGGCGTGACAAAGCCGAGCGAATCGTAGTTCGACAGGAGAGACAGCTCGGGCAGGACACAAAAGACCGATTTGAAGATGACAAATGCGCAGGACAGCGTCGTCAGCCCGCCGAGAGAACGGCTGCGCAAAACGACGGTCGGACCGTCCGACCCGCGCAGCTTCTTCGGGCGGGCGGGAATCTTGTACAGAAACTCGCCGCCGTCATACCGCGTGCCGAGATAGGTAAGCCCCGCGAACAGGCGCGTAAACGCGCGGATGCCGAACACCGTCTCCGCGACGGCATAGACAAAGGTCATCGACAGGAGAATCGTCTCCTCGCCGACGCTGCGCGCCGTGATCAGCGTGGCGATCAGCCATGCGGGCAGCTTGGACAGCGTGATCCAGAACAGCCGCCGGAACTCGGCATGCGCATCCGCAAGCTCGCCGCAAAGATCGGCTGCGCGCGCGATGGCAAAACAGATACAAAGATAGCCGATGCAGTCCGGCAGCACATCGATGAGGTTGACATCCGGATTGAATAAAAACAGGATGCCGACCGTCAGAAGCCCGAACCGGATCACATTGATTCGCTTTTGCAGGGTGATACACTCCCTTCTGCTCGCGGTGGCTCACTCGCCGTCGTTTTCATTTCTGCCGCAGCATTTTTTATACTTTTTTCCGCTGCCGCAGGGGCAGGGATCGTTGCGTCCGACCTTGACTGCCTTCTTGGCGGGCGCGCGCGTCGGCATTTTGCCGCCGGCAAAGCCCTCCACCAGCGGCTTTGCCACCTGCTTGCGCTCGATGGGCGCCTCGCGGCGCGGCACGGCGGACAGGATGCGCAGCACGGTGGTCTCCTTGATGTCGGCGATCATGTTGTCAAACATATCTGCACCGACGAGACGGTACTCGGTGACGGGATTGCGCTGTGCATAGGCGTTCAGCCCGATGCTGTTCTTCAGCTCTTCCATCGCGTCGAGGTGATCCATCCACTTCTCGTCCACCGAGCGGAGGAGCAGTGTGCGCTCGATCTCACGCATGTCGACGTTCACCGACTGCCACATCGCTTCACGGGCAGCATAGAGCTTCATCGCGCAGTCCTCGGCAGCCTTGGCGATGGTCTGTTCGTCCATCGCGCGGATCTGCTCCTCGGTATACTCGTTGTGGAGCACAGCGCCGACCACCGATGAAAGCAGCGCATCATAGTTGTAGGTGTCGGTATCATGGTCGAGGAAGGACAGCGCCTTTGCCTCCATGACCGAGCCGATCCACTCGCGGATCATGCCGCCGAGATCCTTGCCCTCCAGCACGTCGCGGCGCTGCTTGTAAATGACTTCGCGCTGCTGATTGAGCACGTCGTCATAGGTGAGGACGTATTTGCGGCGGTTGAAGTTCTGATCCTCGATGCGCTTCTGCGCCGACTCGATGTTGTCGGACAGGATCTTCGCGTCGATCGGCGTGTCCTCGTCGAGACCGAGACGGTCAACCATGTTGTAGAGACGGTCACCGCCGAACAGGCGCATGAGGTCGTCCTCCAGCGAGATATAGAACTTGGACATACCGGGGTCGCCCTGACGACCCGAACGTCCGCGCAGCTGGTTGTCGATGCGGCGGCTTTCATGCCGTTCGGTGCCGAGGATAAAGAGACCGCCCGCTGCGCGGACCTTGTCCGCCTCGGGCTTGATCGCTTCCTTATACTTTTCGTTCAGCGCAGCAAAGGTGCGACGCGCTTCAAGAATGGCTTCGTCGTCCGTGACCGAGCTGCCCGTGGACAGTGCAATGAGATCTTCCTCGATGCCCATTCTGCGCATCTCGCTCTTGGCAAGGTACTCCGGATTGCCGCCGAGCATAATATCGGTACCGCGCCCCGCCATGTTGGTGGAAATGGTGACAGCGCCGAATTTACCTGCCTGTGCGACGATCTCGGCTTCTCTCTCGTGGTTCTTCGCATTCAGCACAACGTGTGCGATGCCGTTCTTCTTCAGCTCGGCGGAGAGCTCCTCGCTCTTTTCGATCGAGACCGTACCGATCAGGATCGGCTGCCCCTTTTCGTGGCATTCGAGGATCTTCGCAACGATCGCGCGATACTTGCCCGCGCGGGACTTGTAGACCGCATCGGGATAGTCGATGCGGATCATGGGGCGATTGGTCGGCACGGCGACCACATCGAGGTTGTAAATCTCGCGGAACTCGGTCTCCTCGGTGAGCGCCGTACCCGTCATACCCGAGAGCTTGGCATAGAGACGGAAGTAATTCTGGAAGGTGATGGAGGCGAGCGTCTTGGACTCCTTCTCGACGTTGACATGCTCCTTGGCTTCAATCGCCTGGTGCAGACCGTTGTTGTACCGTCTGCCGGGCATGAGACGACCGGTGAACGCATCGACGATGATGACCTCGCCGTCCTTGACGACGTAGTCCACATCGCGCTTCATGATGCCGTGGGCGCGGATCGCCTGGTTGACATGGTGCGCGATGGTCGAGTTTTCGGCGTCGGCATAATCATCGAGGTGGAAGAACTTCTCCGCCTTGGCAACGCCTGCGGCGGTCAGGACGACGGTCTTTGCCTTTTCGTCAACGATATAGTCGGCGTCGTCGGCGACCTCCTCGGTGTCCTGCTTGTCGTCGGTCTCCTTGATGACCTTCTTTTTCAGCGTGCGGGCAAAGTTGTCCGCCAGCGTATACAACTCGGTTGATTTCTCGCCCTCGCCCGAAATGATCAGCGGCGTGCGCGCCTCATCAATGAGGATGGAGTCCACCTCGTCGACAATGGCAAAATTGTGCCCGCGCTGCACCATCTGCGACTTGTAGACAACCATGTTGTCGCGCAGATAGTCAAAGCCGAACTCGTTGTTCGTACCGTAGGTGATGTCGGCATCGTAGGCAGCGTGCTTTTCGTCCGGCAGCTGCCCATGGACGACAAGTCCTGTTTTCAGCCCGAGGTATTCATAGACTCTGCCCATCTCCTCGCTGTCGCGGCGGGCAAGATAGTCGTTGACCGTGACGATGTGCACCCCCTTGCCGGTGAGTGCGTTGAGGTACGCCGGCATGGTGGCAACAAGCGTCTTGCCTTCGCCGGTCTTCATCTCGGCGATGCGCCCCTGATGCAGGATGATACCGCCGATGAGCTGCACATAGAACGGTCGTTTGCCCAGCACACGCCAGTCCGCCTCGCGCACGACCGCAAAGGCGTCCGGCAGGATGTCATCCAGCGTCTCGCCTGCGGCAAGCCGCTCCTTGAGCGCGGCGGTCTGTGCGCGCAGAGTCGCATCATCCATCGCCTCATACTTCGGAGACAGGGCGTCGATCTTATCTGCAATGACCTTCAGTTTCTTGACCTGATGATCGCTGTAAGTGCCGAATATTTTTGCAAAAAGTCCCATATTACTATCCTTCCGTGAAGATGAAGTCATCATTTAATAATTTATTATACTACAGTTTTGCCTTGTATTCCATAGATTTTTTGTAAATTCACCTAAAATTCATCTTGCGCGGGCAAAAAAAGCGCGGTATACTGATGGTAATGCCCTTGAAAAGAGGAATATCTATGAAACCCGTCAACATCGTCCTGCTCGAACCCGAGATCCCACAGAATACCGGCAACATCGCGCGCACCTGCGCCGCAACCGGCGCGGCGCTTCATCTCATCAAACCTCTCGGCTTTGCCATCGACGACCGCAAGCTGAAGCGCGCGGGGCTGGATTACTGGCATGAACTGGACATCACCTACTACGAAAACCTCGCGGACTTCACCGCGAAGAACCCGGGCGCCGAGATCTACTATTTCTCCACCAAGGCGCCCCGCGCCTATACCGAGATCGCCTACCCCACCCCGGTCTTTCTGATGTTCGGCAGGGAGACGCGCGGACTGCCCGAAGAGCTCATCGAAGCCCACCTCGACCGCACTGTGCGCATCCCCATGCGGGAGAACCTGCGCAGCCTCAACCTCTCAAACTCAGTCGCCGTCGGCGTCTACGAGGTCTTCCGCCAGCACGGCTTTGATACGCTCTGCGACGCGGGAAAGTATGGGAAATGATTATTTTAGGTTGACAATATCCTAAAATTCGTATATACTATTTGTGCGTAATCTTACAGATAGGAGCGTCCAATGAACATCAACACGAGTCAGATCGTTTCCATCTCGGAAGCCAATCAGAATTTTTCCCGCGTTGCCCGCGCCGCCGATCGGCTCGGCACGGTGGTCATCTTCAAAAACAACAAGCCGAAGTACAAGCTCGTGGACATTGAGCAGGACACGGAGATTCAGATGACCGACGACGAAAAGATTGACTTTGTCGCCGCGCGTGTTCTGAAAGAATACCGCCGCGCGTTTGAGGAGTTGGCAAAATGATCAAATTCAGCCGGGACAAAGTTTTGCTGCTGCATCAGATCATTTCCGCCGAAACCGGCGGCGCCCCCGAGCTGCGGGACATCAACCTGCTCGACAGCGCGCTGGAATCCGCCTTTCAAACCTTCGACGGACAGGAGCTCTACCCGACTAAGGAGGAGAAAGCCGCGCGCATCGGCTATGCGCTGATCTCCAGCCACGCCTTTGTGGACGGCAACAAGCGCATCGGCATGTATGTTCTCCTGACCTTTCTCGAGACCAACGGCATCAAAATCCGCCCAAGCAATGAAGAGGTCGTCCGCATCGGTCTTGCAACCGCCGCAGGCGAGATGAAATACGAAGATATTCTCGCGTGGATTCTGGAAAATGAATAGCAAAAGAAGCCGCCCGCGGGCGGCTTCTTTTGCTTTTAATGTTTGCGGCGCAGGAGGATAACGGCAACCGCGACGACAGCGGCAAGCAGCAGCGCCGTGAGCAGGATCACGGTCGGCGAACCGGCAGACGCAGGTGCACGGTCCTGCGCCCGCGTGGCGGATGTTGCCGCGGTCGGCTCCGATGCTGCCTGTGCGGTCGGCTCCGAGGTTATGGATGCGGGGGTCTCCGCTGTGGCTTCGGTTGTGATTTCGGTCTGTTCCGATGCCGCAACCTCGGTCGTTTCTGCCGTGGTTTCGGCTGCATCGGTTTGCGTCGTGCCGGCGTCGTCCGTCTTCGTCGCCATTCTATATGCATCGCCGCGCGTGCAGACATCGTTCACAAAATCGTGTCCGAGCGCGGGAATCGGCTCGTTCAACACGGCGCCGCAGCCGCCGCAGAGGTAGGTCTTCCGCCCTTCATGGAGGCACTCCGGCTCCTGTGTCCCGGTCAGCGTACAGCTGTGCGCCGCATGCGTATCGGCATCGCAGACGGTCAGATCCATCCGCAGCGCCGCGCGCACGCCCGTCCACGGGTCGTCAACACGTTCGAAGGTGCCGAAGGGATAATTATTGTAAATGTTCCCAATCTTGTTGACATAGCAAACCCTATTCGAAGCGATGCCGCCGGAACGAAGCCACCAGTCTGAATTATACCCGAAGCTGCTGCCGTTGTCATCCGCAAGACCCAGCGCCTTGGCATAGTCACTGCCGCGCACCTGTCTTGCGACTGTCTCGTGAAAATTCTCATCCGGTCCGCAGAATCCGTAGTCTTCGCAGACCGCCTCTGCATACGACAGCAGAAAGACCTTGTCCGACACCGGCTCGGCATCAAAACGGCTGTAATCCGGATGCGCTTTGTTTTCCAGCGTGGAGACCTTGACCCTCTTCTGCTCTGCGGCGGAGAAGATCGTCTCATAGAATTCGCCGTTCAGCCAGGTGCGAATATCGGACGCGGCATAGTTGTTGGCATAAAAGGTCTTCGTCGAATCGGTATAGCATTCTTTTCCGTCCACGTAATATGTATCCCGGAACGCCTGCGAATCGAGAATATACACGGACAGGACAAGCGCATTTTCGGGGTCGGTCGCGTCGAGAACCCTCCACTGCACCGGCTCGTACCGAAACCAATCAACCTGATTCGGGCTATCCTGCGCCCCATCCTTTCCGTGGGATGAAAAACGCACCGCACGGTACTTTTCGCCCTCATACACAACATCCTTGTACTGCATGAAGTCCGTGTACGCCTTTTTCGCGTGGCTGTCGTACCCGAACGAAACCCAGTCGCCGCCCTGCGCATCCAGCGCGGCAATGCACGCGCTGTCGGTGACCGCAGACTGCGGATAACTGCCGAAGGTGATGGTATAGCCGGTACCGTAATCCGCCGCCTGCGCGCAAAGCAGGAGCGAAAGGCAGGTAAGCATCAGCAAAACAGTTTTGACAAGCGATGTGCGTTTCATGGCAATATCCTTTCCAAATGTATGCTGGTTACAGTATACACCAGATTGGAAGAATTATCAACTCTATGCAAAAGAAGCCGCCCGCGGGCGGCTTCTTTTGCTTATTTCACGAGCTTATCAGTCTCGGCAGCGTAGGTCGCGAGCTTTGCAGCAAGCGCGGCTGCGTCCTTCGCGGAGGCGAGGTAATAGATCTTGATCTTCGGCTCGGTGCCCGAGGGGCGGATGACGGCGACGTCACCGTCGGCAAGCCCGTAGTAGAGTACATCCGACTTCGGCAGACCGGTCGGCTTTACCGAGCCGTCGGTGAGCGTGGTGATCGTCCCGGCGAGGTAGTCGCCGACAAAGGCAACAGGGCTGCCGCCGATGGCCTTCGGCGGATTCACACGAAGATTCTTCATGGTATTCGTGCGGCGCTCGATGCCGTCGAGCCCCTCCATGTAGACATCCTGCGACTTCTCGCCGTAGTAGCCGTACTTTTCATAGAGTTTCTGCAACGCGTCGTAGAGCGTCATGTTCTTTGCCTTGTAGTAGGCTGCCATCTCGGTGGCAAGCATCGCGGCGCAGACCGCGTCCTTGTCGCGGGCGTAAGTGCCCTTGAGGTAGCCGTAGCTCTCCTCAAATCCGAAGAGGAACGTGCCTTTCCCTGCCGCCTCGTGCTCCTTGATGACCTCACCGATAAACTTGAAGCCGGTGAGCACATTGTAGAGTTTGACGCCGTTTGCACGGCAGATCGCCGTGGCAAGTTCGGTGGAGACGATGGTCTTGACCGCGTAGGCGTCGGCGGGAACGCCGCCGTTTTCCTTCAGCGCGGTGATGATATAGTCCAGCAGCAGCGATGCCATCTGGTTGCCCGTGATGGTGACAAACGAGCCGTCCGCCGTGCGGGTCATTGCGCCCATACGGTCGCTGTCCGGGTCGGTGGCGATGATGAGGTCGCTGCCGACTTCGTTTGCCAGCTTGATGCCGAGCGTGAATGCCTCGGGCAGCTCCGGATTCGGCTTGACGACCGTGGGGAAATTGCCGTCGAGGATCATCTGCTCGGGAACGGTATAGAGCTTTTTCAACCCGGATGCGCGCAGTGCCTCGGGCACAAGCTTGTAGCCCGCGCCGTGCAGCGGCGTATAGACGACCGTGAGATCGTCTGCGACCTGCTTCACCGCATCGGGATTGACGCGCTGCGCCAGCACATTTTCGAGGTAGACGCGGTCGACCTCTTCGCCGATGACGCGGATCTTGCCTGCCTTTACGGCTTCGGCATAGTTATCCTGCTTCACACCGTCGAAAATGTCGATCGACTTGATCTTTGCCGAGATGATGTCGGCATGCTTCGGCGGCAGCTGTGCGCCGTCCTCCCAATATGCCTTATAGCCGTTGTACTGCTTCGGATTGTGCGACGCGGTGATGTTGATGCCCGCGATGCAGCCGAGGTGGCGAATGGCGAACGAAAGCTCCGGCGTGGGGCGAACGCCGTCAAAAATATAGACGGTGATGCCGTTTGCCGAGAGGACCGCCGCCGCGGTCTCGGAAAACAGCGCCGAATTGTTGCGGCTGTCGTATGCAATGACAACGCCGCGGCGCATCGCGTCCGCGCCTTCGAGCGCGATCATCTCCGCCATGCCCTGCGTCGCCTGTGCAACGGTGTAAACGTTCATCTTGTTGAGACCCGCGCCCATCGTGCCGCGCAGACCGCCCGTGCCGAATTCCAGATTACCGAGGAAGCGCATCTCGATCTCGTCATGATCACCTGCGATCGCCTCCAACTCGCGGCGGCTGTCTGCGTCCAGCTTCGGCTCATGCAGCCAGCGCTCGTAATTCTCCATGTAGTTCATATCGTTCTCCTTTGTTGTATCTTTGTCTCGCCTGTCGGCTCAGAGGTTCTCCCGCAGCGCCTTGGCAAGCTCATTGGGACATGACGTCCCTCTGCCGCGGCAGTCGATGCCGTCGAGGCGGCGAATGACCTCCTCCACGGGCATCCCCTCAACCAGAGCGGCAACGCCGTGCGTATTGCCCGGACATCCGCCGACAAACTCCACATGCTTGACAATGTCACCGTCCAGCGTGATCTCGATCTGACGGCTGCAAACGCCGTGCGGGGTGAAAGTAATTTTCTTTTCCATACTTTTTTCCTTTATATGCAGTTGGATTTGATTTTATTCAAATCGACGTGACGGTCTCGTACACGCCGAGCAGAATGCAGCTTTGGCGGGTGGCGGCAAGCAGCAGGAGCCATGCAAACAGCGCCTCCTTTGTGCCGCCGAAGGTGCAGAGCTGCGCATAGCCGTCAGTGTAGCCGAGGGGCTGCGATGTCGTGCGCACCAGCGTCACGCCGAGTGCCGCCATGGCGGTAAAAAGCGCGGGGAGCGCTGCCGCATCGCTGAGCGACAGCCGCAGGGCAACCTGTGCCGCGTCTTCGCCGTCCGGCAGCGCATCTCCCTCACGGCAAAGAAGCGCGAAGCGCGTGACCACACCGCTCTCGTCCGCGATCTCGCAGACGCGCGTGACGAACAGATCATTCTCGGTCATCATGCGGAGCGTGGTGGAGAGAAAGCCGTCCCGACTGTTCTCCAGCGGCAGAATGCAATAGGCGCAGTCGCCGCCGACGACCGCATCGCAGGCATCGGCAAAGCTGCGGACAAACTGTGCCTCGGCGCCCTCCGTGCGTGCCGCCAACACCTCCATGGCGCGGCGGAACGCAGCGGTCTCCGGCACGGCGACCCGCATAGGCGCCGTCCGCGCCGCGCGCGCGGCGAACATTGACGGCGACGGATACAACCCGGCGCGTTTCACTTCGGCAGTCAGCCGCACCACATAGGCGGCGAGGTACGCGCCCATGTCCGCCGAGAGCTTTGCCGCGGCAAGCGGCAGATTCTCCGTCGGCGTATCGGCAAACATCGCCTGCGGCAGCTCCGGCAGACAGCCGGGCGGCTCACGCCGCACCTCCTCCGCCGAAAAGCGCTCTTCCCGCAGCATACGGACAAGCGCAGGCGCGGCAAGCCGTGCCGCCTCGTCGAGCACGGCGCTCATGCGTTCGCATGCAGAGAGGTCATCGGCAAGGACATGCCGCATATTCTTTTTGACAACGGACTGCAACTCGCTCCTTGCCATCTTACAGTTTGGCGAGTGTGTCGTAGCTCGATGCGAGGAAGTCGCGCAGCTCCGTCTCGGTGAAGCGGCGCTGGCTGAGCACGGCAAGCCCGTAAATCTGCTTTGCCACAAGTGCGTCCGTGTCGTGCTCCTCGGTGTCCAGCTTTTTGATGAGCGGATTTGCCATGTTGAGGACAAGCGCGCTCTTCGGCTTGAAATCGCCGCCGAGCGGCATGCCGTTTGCGGCATAGAGCTTCATCATATCCTCCATGCGGCGGCTCTCCTCATCGACGTTCAGCATCGCGGGGATCGTCGCATCGGCGAGATTCTCGCAGCGCACGGCGAGCTTGTCGTCGCCCGCCGCCGTGCGGAAGAGCGTCTCCAGCTTTTCGGAATGTGCCGCCTCGCCCTCCTTCAAAGCATCGGTAATGTCGGCGTCCACGCGCAAGAACTTGACGTTCTCGCTGACGCTTTCGAGCATCGACACAAATTGCGTGTCGATCATCTTGTCAAAGCGGACGACCTTGATGCCCTTTGCCTCCAGCATCGCAATATACTGCGCCTGCAGTTCGGCGTCCGAGGTGTAGTAGACCTTATTCTCGTTTGTCTCCTTCGCGCCCTCGAGGTACTCGGCAAGCGTCATGTGCCCGCCGTGCACGATCTCCAGAAGCAGTGCGTCCTTGGCGCGGTCATAGAACTTGCGGTCGCAGAGCGAAGCGTATTCGCAGAAGGTCTTGATGTCGCCCCACATCTTCTCATAGCTCTCGCGGTCGCTCTTGAACATCGACGTCAGCTTGTCGGCAACCTTCTTGACGATGTGCGCCGAGATCTTGGTGACATAACCGTTGTTTTGCAGATAACTGCGCGACACGTTCAGCGGCAGCTCGGGGCAATCCAACACGCCGCGCAGCATGAGCAGGTACTCGGGGATGACTTCCTTGATATTGTCGGCGACGAAGACCTGATTGTAATAGAGCTTGACCTGCCCCTCCAGCCCCGCGAACTCGTGCGTCAGCTTCGGGAAATACAGGATGCCCTTGAAGTTGAGCGGATAATCCGCATTGATGTGCAGCCAGAACAGCGGCTCGTTGAAATCGGTAAAGACCTTGTGGTAAAACGCCTTGTACTCCTCGTCGGTGCAGTCGGCGGGGTTCTTCTGCCACAGCGGGTGGGTGTCGTTGATCGGGGTCTCGGCGGGCTTTTCCTCGCCCTCCTTGGGCTTGGCAGGCTCGGCATCCTCATCCTCAAAATAGATCTCCACCGGCATGAACGCGCAGTACTTGTCCAACACGGCGCGCAGGACGTGCGGCTCGAGATACTCCGTGCCCTCGTCGTTGACATGCATGATGATGTCGGTGCCGTGCCCGTCGCGCTCGGCATCGCTCATCTCATACTCGCCCTCTTCGTTGCAGACCCACTTGACGGCAGGTGTACCGCGGTAGGAGCGGCTGATAACCTCCACCTTGTCGCTGACCATGAACGCCGAATAGAAACCGAGACCGAAGTGCCCGATGATGCCGTCGGCAGCGCCCTCACTCTCGTACTTTTCGATGAACTCCATCGCGCCGGACAGCGCGATCGAGCCGATGTACTTCTTCACCTCATCGGCATCCATGCCGATGCCGTTGTCGCGCACGGTGATGGTGCGCGCCTTCTTGCTGACCGAGACGTCAATGCGTCCGACCGTCTCGATGTCCTTGACCTCGCCGAGCGAAATCAGGCGGTTCAGCTTGACGATCGCATCGGAGGCATTGGAGACGATCTCGCGAAGGAAAATCTCCTTATCCGAATACAGCCACCGCTTGATGACCGGGAAAATATTTTTGGTTTCGACGGAAATGCCGCCCTTTTCGTTTATGATTTGTTCTGACATGAAAATCAGCTTCCTTTGATAAAATACTTGAAGTCATAAAACTTCAAAATAAATTATAGCCTACTTCGGTGCGGAATGCAAGTTTTCGGATGAAAGATTCACACATTTTCCTTTTTTCCGCCACTTTTTCGCACGTCTCCCTGAAAAGGGGTTGCATTTTCACCGCCGCCATGCTATAATATTAAAGTCATATTTGCCGGTATGATGGAATTGGCAGACGTGCCGGACTCAAAATCCGGTGGTAGCGATACCGTGTCGGTTCGACCCCGACTACCGGCACCAAAAGGAAAAGTCGCTTTGGCGGCTTTTCTTTTTTCAACTATTTTTTCAATCGGTAAATGTCGTCGCGGCAGCAATCGCCGTCGGACAGATCGGAATGCCGCACAAAGCGGACATGCCGCACGAGGTTGGTATATGCCTGTATGTCGGTCATGCAGAAGATCTTGCACAGCTCACGGATGCCGTAGAAAGCAAACATCTCCGCATACATGCATCGGTTGATCCGATCGGACACATGATCCGCGTCTGCCTGAAATTCGTCAAATGTGATGCTGCCGTCCCGCAGACGGTTCTTATACTCGGCAAGATTCCATTTGCGCGCGATCGCCCATGCAAACGGAAAACAGTCGACGATTTTTTCAGGCGGATGAACGCCTGCTTCCGCTTGCGGAAAGCGTCATTCACAAAGCCGATGATCGCTTCCTATTGCAGTCCGGCGTCTTTCAGTCCGAGGCACATGGCGATCACGGCATAGATCATCGACACCCGCATGGTCGGGTAGCGGTCATGCTGCCGATAGGCATCCGACGTATACATGTCCGTGAGCCTTGCGGCGTAGTTCTGCGTTTTTTGCGCAGCGTCATGCATCCCGGCACGCAGCAGCGCCGACCGATACAGCGCTGTATATTTTTTGACCGTTTTCCCTGTCTTTTTCATGTATATTCTCCTTGTTCTTAAGTTAGTCTATGCTAACCAATGGACATAAAAAGCCGCATGCCGCGCAGTAGATTACACGGCAAACGGTGTTTCCAAGCGATAGCGCGGACCTTCTTCTCCCATCTCGCCGGTGGGGGTAAAGCCGATCTTTGCAAGCACGTGCTGCGATGCGGCGTTGTCCGGTGCGGTCTCTGCCAGGACGGCACAAACGCCGTCCCCGGTGAGCGCCCACAGGCAGGCGGCACGAATGATCTCGGTGGCGTATCCCCTGCCCCAAAAGGGCTCGAGAATGCCGTAGCCGATCTCGGGGCAGCCGTCTGCGGGCAGCCCCTTGAAGCAGAAATCGCCGACTGTCTCGCCGCTCTCGCGCGCCGTAATGCGCCATGCCGTATAGAACAAATACTGCTCCGGGTATTTCCGGCAGCCGTCCAGCATCTCGCCGTATGCCTCGGCAAGCTCCGGGTCTTCCGTGCGCACGCGCGCGGCGAGCGCCGCCAATTCTTCTTCCGTCATCGGCTCCGCATATAGCCGCGGGGTGCAGATTCTTTCCATTTTCGTCTCTCTTTCTCAGAATGCAAAGGTAATGCGCTGCGTATCGGCATCCACTGTCGCGTGTACGCCGAACGGGAGGATGCAGCGCGGCTGCGCGTGTCCGACGGACAAGTTGCAGACAATGGGCAATTCCATATCGGGGATGATGTCAAGCAATGCCTGTTTGTATGCCGCGTGGTGCGTATCGTCCATCGGCTTGCCGACGAGCACGCCGGAAACCGCCGCAAAAACGCCTGCATCACGCAGATATTCAAGTGCGCGGCGATACTTTTCGGGCGATGGCTTTTCCTCCGAAGATTCGAGCAGCAGGATCTTGCCACGCCATGCCCCGGCGGCGGGAAACAGCCCGTATCGACGGATCACATCCGGCATATCCGCATAGCGTGTGCCGTCAAACATATCAAAAATTGTATCCATGCAGCCGCCGAGAATCTCCCCTTCAAAGCGGGCATGTCCGCGCAGCAGCTCGAATCCGTCGTTTTTATAGGCGGGCATCGCCGTGCCGACCTGATCGGCACCGAAATCCTTGCGAGTCTCGTACCAGATGTCGCTCGGTGTGACCGCCGCGATATGCCCGGTGCGGATCAGTTCTTCAAAGTACCGCCGCGTATAGGGCAGCATGTCCGCGCCGATCTCACAAACATCGGGCAGAAACGCCTGCCCGTAAAACGTGGGCAGACCGACCTTGTGCAGCATGAAATGATTGACCGTGGTGTCGGAAAAGCCGAGAAAAATTTTGTCTGTCACAGCTTTTTGCAATGCGTCGTTCTCAAAGAGATACGGTGCAAGTTTGTATGTATCGTCGCCGCCGATGGCGCAGAGGATCATATCCACCTCGGGATCGCGAAAGGCGGCGAGCAGATCCGCTGCCCGCGCCTCGGGATGCGCCCGCAGATATGCCATGCCCATTTTCGCGTGCGGCATGTATTTGACGGAAAGTCCGAGCGCGCGCAGGCGTTCTTCGCCGATTTTCAGCTCATGCGCGACAAAGGATTCGCCGAGCACGCCGCTCGACAGGCTGACAATTCCGACTGTTTTCACCATAGAAAATTTCTCCTGTGTTTTTCTTCCGGGCTACCGCTTCTTTTTCGAATCAAGGAGACCGTTCCGCTCCTGCTGCAAGAGCCAAACGGTCATATCGTGCAAGGTCTCCTCAATGGGACGCACACGGAAATGGAAGCTCTCCGCCGCCTTTTTATGGCTAAACTGCCCGTTTGAGCCGAGTACGGCGACCGCATACGGCGTAAAAAACAGCGGTTTTTTCTCCCGGATGCACTTTTTCTCGTAAAAAAATGCGGCAAACCGCGCCAATCCGAGCGGCAGGCAGACGGGGCGGCGGCGCGATCCGGCCACCTTGCCGATGATACCGAGCATTTTCCTGATCGTGATATACCGTCCGGACAGGATATAGCCCTCTCCGGGCTTTCCGCCGGCGGCGCAACCGAGAATCCCGCTTGCCACGTCCCGCACATCCACAAAATCATATCCGCCGCGAACGGCAAAAGGCAGCTTCCCCTGCAAAAAGGATTTTGCCATCGTCGTGAAGCTCCCTCCGCGAAAATCTTCGGGTCCGATGAGCCCGGAGGGGAACACCACAGAGGCGTCCAGCCCGTTCGCCGCCGCATCCAGGACCATCTTTGCGGCGGTCGCCTTGCTCTTGGCATATGCACCGTCAACAAGGTCCTCGGAAAACGTGCAGTCTTCCGTAATGGTTTGTCCTTTCGGTTTTTTCGGAATTGCATGAACCGAGCTGACATAGACGAGCCTGCCGACATTGCATTCCACACATTTGCGAATGATGTTGCCTGTTCCCTGCACATTCACCGCACGAAGCATCGGCCCCGGGTCGGAGGCGACGGTGATGACGCCTGCACAGTGGATCACGCAGGTTTGCTTTCCCGCGCCGGCAAAGAACGCCGTGAGCGATCTTTCATCGAGAACATCGCCGAAAACAGGCTGAACACCTGCGGGAAGCAGCTTCGCATACGGGTCATCGGGCAGGATCAGCGCCCGTGCCGACGCACCGCATACAGCCAGCTCCCGCAGGACAGCCCTGCCGAGAAATCCGGTTGCCCCCGTCACAAGATATCTGTCATACATGCGAATCCCTCCTTCAGAACCCGTTCGGAAGCCGCGCTGCATTCTATTCTTCAAGCATATTTTGCACAAACAGCGCGAATGCACCTTCTTGGGGTCATGCGCCGCGCCGTTTCGATACGCCGCGCCCTCTCCTGTTTCTATTATAGCATAAGCCGCACGGATGCACAAGACCTTCCGCCTTTTCCCACAGGGAGCGCGGAGGTGTGAACCGCCTCTTTCTTTTTTCTTATGCAGATTTATTTGCCCTGAATGTACTTGTCGATCGCTGCGGCTGCGGTCTTGCCCGCGCCCATTGCAAGGATAACGGTTGCCGCACCGGTGACGGCGTCACCGCCGGCATAAACGCCCTCGATCGAGGTCTTGCCGTTCTCGTCGGCGACGATCTCACCCCACTTCTTGGTCTCGAGACCGGGGGTGGTTGTCTTGAGCAGGGGGTTCGGCGACGTGCCAAGCGACATGATAACGCAGTCGGCATCCATCTCAAACTCGCTGCCGGGGATCGCTACAGGACGGCGGCGTCCCGATGCGTCGGGCTCGCCCAGTTCCATCTTGATGCAGCGGATCTTGGCTACGGCGCCGTAGCTTGCATCGCGCTTGTCCTCGACATCGGTGGGCAGCAGCTCGATCGGATTGCAGAGGGTCTTGAAGATGATGCCCTCTTCGATCGCATGCTCAACTTCCTCGTGACGTGCGGGAAGCTCCTCCATGCCGCGGCGATATACGACGTATACATTCTCCGCGCCGAGGCGCTTTGCGGTGCGTGCAGCGTCCATGGCGACGTTGCCGCCGCCGACGACAGCGACGTTTCTGCCGTGCCAGATCGGCGTCTGCGAATCGGGC
>ENA-ORIC01001613-ORIC01001613.1-human-gut-metagenome-genome-assembly--contig:-NODE-1613-length-21049-cov-4.022697_pt1 | contig 21049 bp, 20 predicted proteins | sample MGYA00243023_ERZ508732 | MGnify/ENA primary metagenome ERZ508732 (study PRJEB26277, sample SAMN04329767) | human gut metagenome | biome: human-associated habitat | host: Homo sapiens | place: USA...
GATCGGCGCGGGCGATCTGCAGGATGTCGGCGGGCGTTGGGTCATAGGTGTGCGCATCCGCGCCGAAATCGAGCAGCAGCGTCACATCCGCGCGGTCACCCGCGATGTTTTTGGCAAAGTCGTACTGCGGAAACAGCGTCGCCACCACCTGTACCCTGCCGTCGTCCGCCTGCGGCGCGCCGCAGGACGCAAGCAGCGCGCAGCCAAGCAGCACCGCCAAAATCAAAGCCAAAATCCGTTTCATACTTCCCTCTCCCCCTTTTTGCGGCACTTTTCACACACGCCGTACAGCATGGTCTTCTTCTCGTCCACCGAAAAGCCGTGCGCCGCCGCCATATGTGCAAACAGTGCCTCCAGCTCATGACAGTGCGTGTGGCAGACCTCGCCGCACGCGGTGCAGATCAGATGAAAATGGCAGTCGTCGCCGCATTCACTGCCGATCACGCGGTAGGTCACGCTCTTGCCGCTCTCGGCGGCAAAGCGGCTGATCGCCCCCTCGCGGCAGAGCTCCTCGAGGTGGCGGTAGACCGTGCTGCGCCCGGTCTTCACGCCCTCCGCACAGAGCGCGGCAACCACGCCGTCCACCGTCAGGCTCTCGTTTCTGTGCCGCGCCAGACAGTCGAGCACGGCGCTCTTCTGTTTTGTATGATACCCCATTTTGTTTTCCTCAAAATCGAAATTGAAATTCAAATTCAAATTACAACGAACAGTATACCCTGCCCACCCGGCTTTGTCAAGATTTTTTGCGCAAATTCTTGCTATCCGCAGCGAAGTATTGTATGATAATAAGGAAAGATGCAAAATGCAAGGCTCCCCTGTGCAAGGGGAGCTCCCGCCGCATGACGCGCTATCTTAGGCTTCCCCCTTGGGGGAAGCTGTCAACGAAGTTGACTGATGAGGGGTAGGATGCGTGAGCATCCGTCTATGCAGCCTCGCTCTATGCTGTAGGGACGCCATTCTGATGAATGGCTCCCCCTCATCCGCCGCCGTTCGGCGGCACCTTCCCCCAAGGGGGAAGGCTTATTTCTCTCAAAATCACCGCTATGGAGACCGTTATGCTTGATTTTCGAAAAAATAAATACAAGCTCATTGCCGCGGGGCTTGCGCTCGTGCTGATCGCCATCGGCGTTTTCGCCGCCGTGCGCGCCGTCCGCGCAAAGCGCGACGCCGCCTATCTCGAAAGCTACGGGCAGACCGCGCTCTACGCCGGGAGCTACACCGTGACCTACGACCTCTACCGCTATTTCTACCTGAACTACAAAGCCGAGCTGAAAGCCGACTACAAAAACGATGCGGGCGAAATCGAGACCGACGCGCTCGACCGCGCGGTGCGCGCGCGCATCGCCGAGGCGGTCCGCGGGCTGTACGCCACGATTTCGCTTGCCGCCGACTACGGCATCACACCCGAGGACGGCGACATCAAGGCAGCGGCGGCCGAATACATCGATTCCGTGCGCGACTACTACGGCGCGTCCGACTACGCGGCGGAGCTGGAAAACAACTGCATGACCGAGAAGGTCTTTGACTTTCTCGTGCGCGTGGACGGCACGGAGGACAAGCTGTTTGCCGCGATGACCGCAGCGGGCGGCGCGATCGAGAGCGACGACGCCGCGATCCTCGCCATCCTGCAAAGCGACGCCTTTGTCCGCGCAAAGCAGATCTTCATCGAAAACGACCCAGGCGAGGATGTGGAGAACAACCGGAAGATCGCCGAGGAAGTGCTGGACGCCTACCGCGGCGGCGTGGATTTTTCCACGCTGATCGGGCGCTATTCCGAGGACTATTCCATGCCGGCGGACGGCTACTACTTCACGCGCGGCGAGATGACCGACGCCTTTGAGGCGGCGGCGTTTGCCCTCGCCGACGGCGAGATCAGCGACGTGATCGAGAGCGACAACGGCTTTCACATTCTGCTCCGTCTGCCGAAGGACGAGAGCTACATCACCGCGCACTTTGACGAGCTGAAATCTCAGTACCAGAACGCGCGGTTCTACGCGATGATCGACGAGCGCGCCGCGCGCCTGACCGTGACCGAGGCGGACTATGTCCGCACACTCGATGCAAAGGAGATTCATTAAGTGGCAGTATACAAGCGATATGACCAGCGCCGCCGCCGTGCGGTGCGGAATTTCTGCATCTGGCTTGCGGTGATCCTTGTGATCTTCGCTGCAACCGCGCTTCTCGGCGCCTACCTCGGACGGCGGGCGGAGACCGCGCCCGCGCCGCACAAGCTCACCGGCACCGGTGACCTCTCCGCTGAGGTCGCCGCCCCCATTGCCGAGCACATCGTGCACGGCGAATTTGTCACGCCGGATGCGCTCACCGCCTTCACGGGCGGCGACGACCCCTACGCGCACGCATCGGTCTGGCTGTACCGGGACGGCGCGCCGACCTTTGCCACCGAAACCGACGCCAAGCTCGGGCGCGACACGGCAGCCCTGCCGCCCGTCACTGCGCTTGCGGCGAGCAACATCACGGGGCTTTTCGAAGTGCGCTCGATCTATGCGGACGCGCAGATCCGCGACGTGCGCTATGCCTATGAGCTTGCCCTGCTCAAAGAATACGCGGCGGCGGGCATCGGCGAGATCACGCTGGTGTTCGACCGGTTGGACAGCGACTGCCTCGAAGACGTTCTGCGGCTGGCATCCGCCTGCCCGGGCGCTGTCGCGCTCTGCGTGCCGTTTGACACGCTCGCATCCGACGTCTGCACCGACTTCTTCACCGCGGCAGGGGCAAAGGGCTGGTCGGTCGCCCTGCGCGCGGGCGGCATCCGCGCAGAAACGCTTGCCGAAAGCATCGAAGACTACGCCTTCTATTTCACCAAGTACAGTCTGCGGCTTGTGCTGGAGGGCAGCGAAGAGGGGCTGCTCGACGTCCTGCGCGAAAAATCGCTGCAAAGCTATCAGTTCTGCTCGGCGCGTCCCGCACCCGCGGCAGACACCGCCGAAACGACTCAATCCACGGAGGAATCCCGATGACCCTGCCACCGCTTCTCATCGCCGCCGAAAACGGCGATCTTCTCTTTTACAGCGGCGTGCGCCGGCGCGACGCATGCTTTGCCGCCATCCGCACCGCCTGCGCGGCACAGCCGCGCGGCATTCTCAAGATCGGCGACACCCGCGCCTACGCCAAGCCCGTGGCGCTCGGCGGCAGAACCTACTATTTCTTCATGGATTTTGACCGGCTGTGCGCCTGCTACGGTGTAGAGGCTGCGCCCCGCGCGGCGGAAGGGCTGTTCGACGTGTCGACCTTTTCCAAGGCGTATGCCGCGCCCCGCACGCTCGGTGCGCTGACCCGGCTGTTTGCAGACTGTTATGCCGATGCTCTGGAGGATGCGGGCGTCCGGTTTTACACGCGGGATCTGCCGCGCGATGTCGTAGTCAACGTGCCGCCGAATGCCTATGCGCTCTGTCTTGCTCTGCTGATCCGCCTTGCCGCCGTCGGCGGGAACGCGGTCACCGTCAGCTTTGTGTACACGGGCGGCAACGTGCATATCTTTGCCGATGCAAAGGGCGGAAAGCCCTGCCCGGCAGGTGAAGCCGCATTCCTGCGCGTGCTGCTTGCCGAGGTCAGCGCGGCAGCCGGCTTTGCCATGGAAGAAGCGCCGCAGGGCATAACGCTCTCGCTCTGCCCGCTCGATGTGGCATTGCTCGGGTTCAAAGCCGATATTGACACGCACTATCGCCCGGGCATCCGCCTGTTTGTCGAATTCTTCCGATGAATTGCTGAAAGAATTTCCATGCGCGGCAAAATCCGTGCAATTTCGCGCCCTGCATGCGGTATTCTGTAGGCGGGGTGAGAAAAGTAGTTCCGGCGGCGCGCGCGCCGCTTCGGCAGCGGCGGCATGGGCGAAAGCCCGCACGGGAAATGCCGCCCCGCCGACCCTGTCCACCGTTCTCCTTTACAATGGAAAAAAGGCGCAAGCGTGCTGCTGCGCCTTTTTTTCAATATATCATTCTATGCAAGCCTTCCCCGGTGGGGAAGGTGTCGCCGAACGGCGACGGATGAAGGACTGCATACAGTTGGCATAGCATCGTGCGATATTTTGCTTTGCACAATCCCTCATCAGTCGCCTACGCTCTGGATGTTTTCCCATCGGGAAAACGCCACGAGACGCTTTGCGTCTCGTACAGCTCTCCCCCAAGGGAAGCCTAAAGTGCATCCGCGTCTCGTACATCTCACCCTTTTCACAAAGGAGGCTCGCACGCGCCTTTCCCTTCTATATTGACAAACCGACACGGTTCAACTATAATAAAGGGGAAAAACGGCGGCTTTGCCGCGGACGGAGGAACACATGGGTAAGTTTTCTGCTGATTTCAAGGCATTTATCGCAAAGGGCAATGTCGTCGACATGGCAGTCGGCGTTGTCATCGGCGGCGCGTTCAACAAGATCGTGTCCTCGCTGGTCAACGACGTCATTATGCCGCTGGTCAGCCTGCTGGTCGGCGGTCTCAACGTGACCGACTGGAAGTGGGTCATCCGCGAGGCGGTCTACGCCGCAGACGGCAGCGTCGTCACCGCGGAAACCGCACTCTGCTACGGCAGCTTCATCCAGAGCGTCATCGACTTTCTGATCATCGCGCTGACCATCTTCACGGTGCTGCGCGTGTTTGCAAACCTCCAGAGAAAACGCAAGGAAGAACCTGCAAAAGAAGCTGAATAAATGCGAAAAAGCCCTGCAAAACCATGGTTTTGCAGGGCTTTTTTATTTTTCCTATTTCAGCTTCAGCTCGTCGATGTCGAGAAAGGCGCGCGCCTCGGCAAGCGACGCGGTGGAAACATACTGCTTGGCGCCGCAGTTTTTGCAGAACACGCAGACGCTGTCGTCCAGCATCTCGATGTCGTAGTCCCCCTCGCCCGGCTTGCAGCGACAGGAAATCGCGTTCTCCGCCTCCAGTTCCTTGACGATGAAGCGCACGATGTCGTACACCTGCGCGTCCGGGATCTCTTCCTTCTGATCGGGCTGCTGTTTGAACACGTCGAGATTCTCCGCGCCCGCTTCGGTGAGCATCCGCGACAGCTCCTCGTCCGAGCGGGTGAGCGCGTCGGCGACCGACTTGCCGTCCCCGATCCAGCACAGCCCGAGCCCCGAAAGGGCACAGGGCAGCTCAAAGAACTCGTTCTTGAAGAACAGTTCGCGGCTGACAACATAGTCATGATCGTGGCGGCAGACCAGGCAGGGCACGCCGAGGCGCACCTTGCCGTCGTTGGTCTTTTTGATGGTCATCGAGCTTTTGCCGCAGGGGCATTTCAGCCGCATCGCCGATGCGGAAAGCGTGAAAATGCCGACAATGCTCTTGACACCGCAGCCACATTCGGGGCAGCGGTACGCCACGGTGGTTTCTTCGGGTTTAACGATCACGATTCTTCCTCACTTCCGGCGATGACCGTCTCGGCTGCATGCTTCCTGACCTCCGCCTTGTTTTCTTCGTGCCCGGCATTGGTGCGGGCATAGAGGTTGTAGCCGGTGGTATCGGCTACAAAATAGTAGTACCGCGTCTTTGCGGGATAGAACGCGCAGTAGAGCGCCTCATAGCCCGGGTTGGCGATCGCGCCGGGCGGCAGCCCGTGTGAGACGCGCGTGTTGTACGGGTTGTCAAAGTCGAGATTCTCTGCCGTGAGCGTCTCGGGGCGTTCGCCGGTCGCCATGCGGATGGCGTAGACCGTGGTCGCGTCGCTGTCGAGGCGCGGGAAGTTTGCGGGATCGTTCAGCCGGTTGTAGAAGACCGAGGCGACGTTCTCGTAGTCGACCGCGTATTTGACCTCTTTTTCAACCATGGAGGCAAGCGTGACAACCTCGTCGAGCGTCATACCGAGTTCTTCGAGGCGCGCGGCGCACATATCCTCGCCGATATACGCCAGCTTCTTCTTGAAGTTGACCAGCATCTTATAGATGACGGTCTCGGCGCTCGAGTCGGTGTAGAATTGATAGGTATCCGGAAAGAGATAGCCCTCGAGGCGGTAATAGCGTCCGTTTGACATGTCGATGTCGTTGACAAAATCCAGACCGTAGTCATACTCGTTGATCGCGCGGATCAGGGATGCACGGTCGGAAATGCCGTTTTCGGTCAGGATCTCGATGATGTCCTCGACGGTCGCGCCCTCGGGGAAGGTCACCCAAACCGTGCCGCGCACATACTGCTCCTTGAAGGCATCCAGCAGCTGCATGTAGTTTTCCATCGGCGTGATCGTGTAGGTGCCCGGGATGAAGACGCTCTTGCCGTCCTTGTCCACGCCGGATTCCTTTTTCAGCTTGGCATACAGGCGGAACAGTGAAGGGTATTCGATCACGCCCGCATCGCCGAGGATCTCCGAGACGTCATCCACCGTCGCGTTCTCGGGGATGACCACCTCGACCTCCGTGTCCGGCTTGACGAAAGCGAACACATCGTTTGCCACGACGACAACGGCATAGGCAAGCAGGATCGACACAAGCAGAACGGCGGTCATATAGATGATCGCCTTGAACACGCCGTTTACCGTCGAGGAAGCCTCTTCCTGCTGCACGGGTTCGCCGCGCACCGGTGTTTTCAGCCCCGTCTTCGGCAAAGCGTCGGTCAGGCGGGTCTTTTCATTGTCCTCTGAAGCGGGGGCTGCCGGTTTTGCAGGCGCCGGCTTGGCGGACGCTGTCTGTTTTTGGGGAGCGGGCTGTTTGGGCGCGGCGGGACGCTGCACCGGCGTCGGCTGCTTTGCCGGGGTCGGCTGTTTTGCCGCGTCGGGCTGTTTTGCCGGGGTCGGCTGCTGCGCCGCAGTCGGCTGTTTGAACGCCTCGGGCGTGCGGCGCGGACGCGGACGCTTGTTCGGTTCGTTTTCCATAGAATTTTCCTTTTCTGAAATTGGGGATGAAAGCGGGGGTGTATCTAAGCCCTCCCCTTTGGGGAAGGCTTGAATAGAATGCGAACGGATGCGGCGGGAGCAAGCCCCCGCCCTACGGAATGCATAAAAACGCATACCAATCGGTAGGGATTGGCGTCTCGGCGACCCATTCATTCCGGGTCGCCGTCCATGCGCTCTACCGCATCTCGAGGATCATCACTGCCGCGAACAGCAGGGTGCAGAGCAGAAACGGCAGCGAGAAGTACACGGAGGCGGATGCGCGGAGCCTGTCCGCATAGCGGAGACGCGGCGCGTAATCCGACGGCAGACCCGCATCGGCATAGGCGCGATAGGTGCGCGATGCCGCCGACAGCGTGAAGATCACGCAGATGAGAAATGCGAGCAGCATCACGATGAACAGCAGTGCAAAGCTCTCAAGGTGCGCCGCCACCGAGGACAGATAGACCCCGGCGTACACCGACGCGACATTGTAGACCGCATGGAGCAGCACCGCCGCAAACAGCGAGCGGCTGACATACACGGCAAAGCAGAGCACGACCGAGCAGAAGAAATACAGCGGCAGACGCTCAAAATTCAGATGTGCAAAGGCAAACAGCAGCGACGTGCCGATGATTGCCGTGCGCGTGCCGCACGCCTCAAAGGCGCAGAGGATCACGCCGCGGAAGAGAAATTCCTCACAGACGGCAGGCAGGATGCAGGCGACAAGGATCGTCACCGCCGGGCTTGCCGCGCCGGAGGTTCCCGCCGTCTGTGTGCCTGCAAGCCCCACGCGCTTGCCGACAAGCGTCAGCAGCGCGCTGCCGATGAGCAGACAGAGGAGCAGCAGAACAAGCGTCCCCACGCTCTCGGCGCGCGGCAATGCAAAGCGCAGCCTGCGCGCGTTGTAATCGCGATAGGCAAACAGGAACAGCACGGCGGGCAGCATACAGCTCACCGTCTGGGCGAGCGCAAGCACGGGCAGACGCCATGCGGCGGGCAGATCCGCCGTGCTGCTCACCATGCCGTAGACCAGTGTGAGAAACAGGCAGCCTGCGGCAGCGAGCGGCGCGGCGGTATACGGTTTCAGCTTCATTCTTTGGTTTCCTTTGCGCGCGGCGGCGCATACTTGCCCGCGTCCGGCGGGATGTAATCGGCATCGTAAAATTCGCGTTTCCGCGGCTTTGCCGGATTGCCGTCCCGGTCGACCAGCGGGACGGGACGACGGCGCCGCACCTCCCACTTGGGGGCTTTTTCGATCTTGCGTGTAAAGACGAGACCGCGTTCGGTCACGACCAGCGCAAGGTTGACGTCTTCATCGGTATAGGGGATCGGCGTGTCCGAAAGCAATGCGTGGAAAGAAACGCCGACTGCGGTCGAGCCGCGCAGAAAATCCGGAAAGCGCCGTATGTAGCGGTCGTACATCCCTTTTCCATAGCCGATGCGCCGCCCGCGGCGGTCAAACAGAAGCCCGGGCACGAGCATCAGCGTCCCGACCGTCGGCGTCAGCCGCCGTGCGGGATCGGGCAGGGGCTCGGGAATGTGCAGCGGACCGTTTTCGATGAGCGCGCCGTCCCCGAGCGCGTAGAATTCCATATCGCCCGTGGCATAGTCGCAGACCGGCAGCGCCACGCGCTTGCCGCGCGCGCGTGCCTCGGCGATCACCGGGCGGATATCGACCTCGCTGCCCACCGGACTGTAGCATAACACGGTGTCGCACAGCCCAAAGGTCGCCATGGAGAGAATCTTTTTGCAGATCGCCGCGCTTGCCTCGGCGCGCAGCGCCGCAGGCATGGCATCGCGCAATTCACGCGCGGCGCGGCGGCGTTCGGTCTTGGGGTTCTGCGCGGCGGCAGCCTTTTCGGGTTCGGTCGCAGCCGTCATTTTGCCAGCACCGAGTCGCCGAGATGTTCCGCAGTCTCCTTGCCGCAGAAAACCTCGACCAGTGCAAGCCCGAATTCGAGCGCTGCGCCCATGCCGACGCCGGTGATGATCCTGCCGTCCCGCACAACGCGGCGGTCGGACAGCTTTGCACCGGTAAGTTCGTGCTCAAAGCCGGGGTAGCAGACTGCCTCCCTGCCCTCGAGCAGACCGCGTCTGCCGAGCACCATCGGTGCGGCGCAGATGGCGGCAATATACGCGCCGTTCTTCGCGGCAGCGCGCAGCAGTCCGTCGCAGAACTGCGATTTATCCAGATTGGTCGTGCCGGGCATACCGCCGGGCAGAACCAGCATCTCAATATCGGAAAGCGAATTTTCCGCCGTCAGATCGGCGGTCACGGGGATGCCGTGCGAACCGGTCACGACCCGTTTTTCGGTCACGCTGACCGTTTTTGCATCAATGCCGGCGCGGCGCAGAAGATCCAGCGGGCAAAGTGCCTCGATCTCTTCAAAGCCGTCCGCAAGCAGAATATAGACCATGAAAACCATCCTTTCGGTAATGTTATAGTTGTGTTGTTTCCCTGTGCAAGGGGGATGTGAGCCTATCCGCGGCGGGAGCAAGCCCCCGCCTGTACGGTACATACAATTTTTCGCTAACCGGTAGGGGTCGGCGCCTCGACGACCCGTTTTGCTTTTTGCAAAATCCTCACACTTCGAGCAGCAGATCCGCGAAAATGCGGTCGGTCGCCGGAGGCGTTTTACAGCGCAGGAGCGCCTTCTCGCCGATCGGATCCTTCGGGGTGATGCCGATCGCGGCGAAAAGTCTGCCGTCCCGCACCGCGCAGAAGGCGTCGCCCGCGACGCAGGGCGCGGCGCCGCTCTCGGCAAGCGACAATTCAAACAGCGGCTGCCGCAGAAGCAGACCGCCGTGCCGCCGCGCGGCGCGGACCGCATCCGCATAGGTGCCGGGCTGTAGGTCCGCCGGGGCGGGACTTCCGCCGCTGCCCCCGACTGCCACGCAGCCGGACAGCGCCGCGGTAAAGCCCGCGCGGCGATAAAAATCGCAGAGACTGCGCGAACCGGGCACGGTGAGCAGAAAGTCGTCGGTGCAGCGCACCGCAGCGCCGAGCAGCGCATGGGCAAAACCGCGCCGCCGATAGGCTGCCGCCGTGCAGAGCGCATACAGATACCCGCCGTGCAGCGTCACGTCGCCCGCATGCAGCACCGCATCGCAGACAAAGCAGCCCGCGACAACGGTACTGCCCGCGCGGATATACAGATACCGCTCCTCCGCCGCGGCGGCAAACAGCCGCTCGAGAAACGCCGCGTCGTCGCCGAACGCCGCATGATGGAGCGCGCGCGCCGCGCGGCAGGTTGCCGCGTCCAGGTCGCGCACCCGCGCGATCCGGACCAGATCCGCCGAAACTTCCCTGTTCACAGCCGTTTTACCTCCCCATAGATCGCGTCTGCAATGGTCTCGCGCGGCAGGATTCTGCCGTCCCGACAACAGTCGATCCGATCAAAGCCGAGCTTTGCCGCCGCGTACAGTCCCGCGTCGTAGCAGGCGCGCATATAAGCGGCATCGGTCTCGTGAATGTCCTTCTTCTCGCCGCGCTTGTCCACAAGCGACATGGACACATCCGGTTCGACGACCAGATACAGCGTCAGATCCGGGCGCGGCAGTCCGAGCCTTGCAAACTCAAAGTCATAGAGCCAGTGCAGAAATTCATCCCAATCCGCGCGCCCGAGCTTGGAAAGCTGGTGCACGGCGTTGGCGCTGGTATAACGGTTGAAAATGATATAGTCGCACGTGTCGAGCAGCTTGCCCCAGGTCGTGCGCATGCTGATGTAGCGGTCGACCGCAAAGAAGGTCGCCGCCGGGTATGCGCCGGTGTCGTCGGGATGCCCGCCGAGCGCGCCGGAGAGGTACATCTCCACGGCAAAGCAGGAGGGGCTTCCGTACATCGGAAAGCTGACGACCTCGGCGGTACAGCCCTCGGCGCGCAGGCGGTCGCGGAGCAGCTCACTCTGCGTGTTCTTGCCGCTGCCGTCCAGCCCGTCGATCGAAATCAGCTTCGCTTTTCTCGTCTTTTCCATCAGTTCAGCCTCTCGTCGTTGTTGACCACCATCTCGCGGTACTGCGTCTTTGAGATCAGCACCTCGCGGGGTTTCTGTCCGTCCGGCGCGCTGACAAAGCCGCGCGCCTCCATGATGTCGATGATCTTCGCCGCACGCCCGTAGCCGATGGACAGCCTGCGCTGCAGGAGCGACGTGGAGATCTTGCCGGATTCGGTGGCGATCTCAAGCGCATCGCGGAGCTTCGGGTCGCTGCCCGCGTCCTCCGCCGCCTCGCCGCCGCCCTTCTTGCCGGTATTGCCGATGGTCTGCGCCTCACGCTCGATGCTCTCGATGATCTCGCTGTCGTATTCGGTCTCGCCCGCCGCCTGCTTGACGAAGGTCGTGATCTTCTCCACCTCGTCCTCGCTGACGAACGCGCCCTGTGCGCGCATCGGCTTGGAAAGCCCGACCGGGTAATAGAGCATATCGCCGCGTCCGATCAGCTTCTCCGCGCCCGCGATGTCAATGATGGTGCGCGAGTCGACCTGCGACGCCACCGTAAACGCGATGCGCGACGGGATGTTCGCCTTGATCAGACCCGTGATGACGTCCACCGAGGGACGCTGCGTGCCGATGATGATGTGCATGCCGGCGGCACGCGCCTTCTGCGCCAGACGGCAGATGGATTCCTCCACCGCGTCGGGCGCGGTCATCATCAGATCGGCAAGCTCGTCGATGATGATGACGGTATAGGGCAGGACCTCCATGCCGCGCTCGCGCGCGATCTCGTTGTAGGTCTCGATCTTGCGCGCGCCGACCTCCTCGATCAGCTCATAGCGGCGCTCCATCTCGGTGACCGCCCAGTGCAGAGCGCCCGCCGCCTTCTTCGGGTCGCTGACGACCGGCGTCTGCAAATGCGGAATGCCGTTGTAGATATTGAACTCGACCTTCTTCGGGTCGATCAGCATCAGTTTGACCTCGTCGGGGGTCGCTTTATACAGGATGCTCGTAATGATTGAGTTGATGCAGACCGATTTACCCATGCCGGTTGCGCCCGCGATCAGGAGGTGGGGCATCTTGGCGATGTCGAAGATGATCGGCGCGCCGCCGACGTCCTTGCCGAGGCAGACGGTGAGGCGGCTCTTCGCTTCCCTAAAGCTCTTGTCCTCGATCAGCTCGCGGAGCGCGACGGTGGAGACCACCTTGCTCGGCACCTCGATGCCGACTGCCGCCTTGCCGGGGATGGGCGCCTCAATGCGGATGCCCGAGGTTGCCAGCGACAGCGAAATATCATCCACAAGGTTGGCGATTGAGCGCACGCGCGTGCCCGCCTCGGGAATCAGCTCATAGCGCGTGATCGTAGGACCGCGCGAGACGCTGGAAATGGTGACGTTGACGTGGAAGGAGCGCAGGGTCTCGATCAGCTTCTGCGCGTTGGCGCGCAGCTCCGCGCCGACGTCCTCGTTTTTCTTGTGCTCCGGCGGGGACAGGAGCGTCACCGGCGGGAAGCGGTAGGCAGGTTTCGGCGGCTTTGCGGGGGCGGTCACGGCAGCCTCCGCCGTTCCGACCGATTCGCGCACGACGCCGAGCGTCTCGCCCATGTCCGCCGTCTTTGCCTCCGGCACAGCGGCAAAATCACGCGTAGCGCTCTCGCCGAGTGCATCGCCGATGTCGATGCCGCCCGTCTCGGGCGCGTCGGCATCGTCGGGTCCCGCCGCATCGGACACCGCCGACGATACGGGCGCGGGGTTGACAAAGATCGCTTCAAGATCGATCCGCCCCGCCGCGTCATAGACCGGGCGCTGCGCGGCGGCAGCCGTATCCGCGGGGTCGATCGCCGTGCCGCCCGCCTCGGGCAGGTCGGAGACCGTCGTCTCGGCGGTTTTCTCCGGCTCGGTGGGCGCATCCACGCCGAAGAGCGGGTCAAACGGCTCGTTCGGATCGGGTTTAGTCACGACGAGGTTTCCCATGGTGTCGTCCACGCCGCCGATGTCAAATGCGGGCGCGGGCTTTTTGGGGGCAGCCGCCGCCGGCGTTTCCGGCGGCACGAAATTCTCGGTCTCCTCGCCGGATTCATAGTCAAACTCGCGCTCGCGCTTTTTTGCCGCCTCGGCAGCCGCGCGGCGCTCCTTCCGCATCTGCATGGAATAGCGGAAATTGATCCACAGCTTTTTCGGGGTCAGCCCGAACAAAAACAATCCGAAGGTGCAGAGCACCGCCGCCGACAGGATGATGCCCGCCGTCACCGCAAAGGCGCGGTACATGCCGACGCCGATGATGCCGCCGAGTACGCCGCCGCCGAAGCCGCTCGTGCCGCGCGCGTACAGCGACTTCACCGCAGCCATCTCTTCCCCGCTCATCGCAATCGAAATGAGCTGGATCAATGCGCCGAGGAACAGCGTGACCACAAAGGCAAAGATGCTTTTCATGACATGTGCGCCCTCGGCGACCCAGCTCCGCCAGTTGATCGCAAAGTAAACGAGCAGGAGGGGCAGCGCGTAGATGCAGGGACCGAACAGCCCGAGCAGCCCGTTTTTCAGCGCGTTGCCGACCGTACCGCTGTTCGGCACGATAAAGCATACCGCGACCAAAACTGCGCATACTACGAAAACGTAGGGCAGCACACGGTGCAAGAGCGCGTTCTCGTCGCGCACGGGGCGCGGCGCGGGCGCGGGCGACTCCGCCGCGCGGGGACTTCTTGTATTTTTCTTCGGTGCGGCAGCCGTTTTCCGCGCGGACGCCGATTTCGACGTCTGCGCACGCTTTGCCGTGCCGGTTTTACGTTCAGCCATGTTGTATATCCTTTCCGATTCTGCGCGGGGGCAGCGGAATGCTCCTCTGTGCAAGGGGAGCCGGCGGCAATAGCCGCCTGAGGGGTTGTTCGTTATGGTACAATCCCTCCGTCACGCTCCGCGTGCCGCCTCCCTTTACACAAGAGAGGCATCCGCGCAAACCGCATATCTTCCTAAAATACATAATAGCAGAAAAACGCAAGAAATTCAAGACTTATTTTATCCGCCTTTCCGTGCGGATAAACGCGAAAACGGGAGGGGGACGGAAAATGCAGCAGACAGGCAGACCGAACGGCGATGCGCTGACGGTGCGGCAGCTCGGCATTCTGGCGGCGGGGGCGCTTGCCGCCGGATTCCTGAACGGGCTGCTCGGCGCGGGCGGCGGCGTGGTACTCTACTTCACGCTGGGGGCGGTCGGCGGCGCGCGCGGCTCCAAGGAGAACCTCGTGCTCTCCTCAACGGCGGTCGCGTTTTACTGCCTCGTGTCGCTGTATTTTTACCGGGGTAACGCCGCGCTCGACACCGAGGACATCCTGCGCGTGGGCGTACCCGCCGCGCTCGGCGGCTTTGCGGGCGCGTATCTGCTCCGCCGCATCCCGCAGAGCGCCATGCGGAAGCTGTTTGCCGCCGTGGTCATCCTCGGCGGCGTAATGATGCTGTTCAAATAACGTCCGGAGGTCAACATGCCGTTTGCAACCTTTCTCGTCGCGCTGCTTGCCGGAATGGGCGTCGGCAGCGGCGTAATGATGCTGTTCAAATAACGTCCGGAGGTCAACATGCCGTTTGCAACCTTTCTCGTCGCGCTGCTTGCCGGAATGGGCGTCGGCAGCGGCGGACTTTACGTCGTTTATCTCACGCTCTTTGCCGGGAAGAACCAACTGGCGGCACAGGGGCTGAACCTGTACTTTTTCATCTTCGCCACCGCCGCGGCGATGCTGCTGCACGTCCGCACCGCGCCGATCCGCTGGCGGCGGCTGGCGGTGCTCTGTGCCGTCGGCGCGGTGGGCTGCGTCTGCGGCGCAACGCTGGCGCAGAACATGAATCTCACCCTGCTGCGCCGCATTTTCGCGTGGGTGTTGATCGCCTCCGGCGCGGTTTCTTTCCTCAAAAAAGAGCCGGACGCGAAAAAAATCAAAAAAACTCTTTACAAATGATTGCCGCCGTGCTATAATCATTTCCGTAACGCCGTGACTCAGTGGTCGGATACTGTCCGTTTTGCGGACGCTTCACCCGCCGCCGCCCGGTCATCGGTGAATTTATTTCATGAGGTGAAAAACCATGCTGAAAAACGAAAAGCAGGACATCATCACGACCTATGCGGTACACGAAGGCGACACCGGTTCGCCCGAGGTGCAGATCGCCATTCTGACAAGCCGCATCAACACGCTCACCGAGCACCTGAAGAACAACCCGAAGGACCATCACAGCCGCCGCGGCATGTTCAAGATGATCGGTAACAGAAGAAACCTCCTGGGTTATCTCCAGAAGAAGGACGTTGAGCGTTACCGCGCAATCGTCGAAAAGCTCGGCTTGCGCAAGTAATCGAAGTTTGCAAACCGAAGCCGGGCGCGGCTTCGGTTTGTTCTCTTTATGCCGGGGTTGCTTTAAGCCTTCCCCGGTGGGGAAGTGCGGCACGGAACGCAAGCGTCCGTACAGCTCCCCCCCCAAGGGAAGCCTATTCATGTTCTTTACGGCGGCGGGATTAGCAGTTAAATATACCGCCCGGCAGGGTCGGGCAGCGTATTTAAGTGCTAAACCCACAGTCCGCCGAAAAAATATTTTTTGGAGGATATGCAAATGTTTGAAAACTACAAGGTCTTCAAGTACACCCTCGCAGGCAGACCGCTTGTGATCGAGACCGGCAAGCTCGCCGGCCTTGCCAACGGCTCCTGCCTCGTCCGCTACGGCGAGACCGTCGTGCTTGCCTGCGCAACCGCGTCGGAAAAGCCCCGCGACGGCATCGACTTCCTGCCCCTCTCGGTCGACTTCGAGGAGAGAATGTATGCGGCAGGCAAGATCCCCGGCGGCTTCCTGCGCCGCGAGGGTCGCCCGGGCGAGAAGGCAATTCTGACCTCGCGCGTCATCGACCGCCCGATCCGCCCCCTGTTCCCGAAGGATCTGCGCAACGACGTTGCGATTTCGCTGACCGTCATGGCAGTGGATCCCGACTGCTCGCATGAGATCGCCGGCATGATCGGCGCATCCATCGCCCTCTCCATCTCGGATATTCCGTGGAACGGACCGATCGGCGGCGTCTTCGTCGGCATGGTCGACGGCAAGCCGGTCATCAACCCCACCAAGGCACAGCGCGACGTGAGCACGCTGGAGCTGACGGTTGCCGCCACGATGCAGAAGATCGTCATGATCGAGGCAGGCGCAAAGGAAGTCTCCGACGACGATATGTACAACGCCATCATGCTCGCGCATGAGGAGATCAAGGGTCTGCTCGGCTTCATTAACGGCATCGTTGCCGAGATCGGCAAGCCGAAGTTCGCTTACCCCTCCTGCGAGCTGGATCACGATATGTTTGACGAGGTCTTCGCGTTCTGCGAGAAGGATCTCATGACCGCGCTTGACACCGACGACAAGAACGTGCGCGACGAGCGCATGGTGCCGATCCAGGACGCGATCATCGAGCACTTCTCCGAGAAGTACCCCGACATCGCCTCCATCATGGGCGAGCTGGTCTACAAGATGCAGAAGAAGATCGTCCGCCGCTGGCTGCTGGAAGACGGCAAGCGCGTGGACGGCAGACGTCTCGACGAGATCCGCCCGCTGGCAGCAGAGGTCGGTCTCATTCACCGCGTGCACGGCAGCGGTCTGTTCACCCGCGGTCAGACGCAGGTGCTCACGATCGCAACCCTCGGCTCGATGGACGACAAGCAGGAGCTGGACGGCATCGACGACCAGACCGAGAAGCGCTACATGCACCACTACAACATGCCCGGTTATTCCACCGGTGAGGCAAAGCCCGCAAGAAGCCCCGGACGCCGCGAAATCGGTCACGGTGCGCTTGCCGAGCGTTCGCTCATCCCGGTTCTCCCCTCTGTTGAGGAATTCCCCTATGCTATCCGCTGCGTATCCGAAGTCGTCTCCTCCAACGGTTCGACCTCGCAGGCATCCGTCTGCGGCTCGACGCTGGCGCTGATGGACGCGGGCGTGCCGATCAAGGCGCCTGTCGCCGGTATTTCCTGCGGTCTGATCACCGAGGGCGAGCGCTGGATGACCATGATCGACATCCAGGGTCTTGAGGACTTCTACGGCGACATGGACTTCAAGGTCGCCGGCACGCATAAGGGCATCACCTCGATCCAGATGGACCTCAAGATCGACGGTCTGACGCCCGAGATCATCAAGGAAGCGCTGGCTGTCACCCACCGCGGCAGAGACTACATCATTGACGAGATCCTGCTGAAGGCGATCGACAAGCCGAGAGCCGATGTCTCCGAGTTTGCACCCAAGATGATCACGATGAAGATCAACGTGGACAAGATCCGCGAGGTCATCGGCACGGGCGGCAAGGTTATTCAGAAGATCGTTGCCGACACCGGCGCGAAGATCGACATCGAGGAGGACGGCTCGGTCTACATCTCCGCCGTCAACCGCGACAACGCGTATGCGGCGCAGGAGATCATCGCGGGCATCGTCTTTGAGCCCACGGTCGGCGCGATCTACACAGGCAAGGTCACGCGCATCATCCCGATCGGCGCATTTGTCGAGTTTGCCCCCGGCAAGGAAGGCATGGTGCACATCTCCAAGATCGCCAAGGAGCGCATCGAGAAGGTCGAAGACAGACTGGAAGTCGGTCAGACCGTCAAGGTCAAGTACCTCGGCACCGACGAGAAGAACCGCATGAACCTCTCGATGAAGGACGTCGAGCAGTAAGCAAAGTAAAAGCAGGAACGCGGCCGCGTTCCTGCTTTTTGTTTGTATTTCAAATATCACATCTGAAACGCCTCATCCACCGCCAAAGGCGGTGGATGAGGCGTCTGTCCTTGCATCAACCCTTTTCATACTGCGCCGTGAGGATACCGATGAAGCGGCAAAGCTCAGCGCGGAAATCCACCGGCGCGGGCGTGATGCCCGCAAGGGCGAGCGCCTCGCGGATACGCGGGCTGCGGTAACAGATGCCGTTATAGCCGATGGCATGGTACAGCACGGCAAGGAAGAGTGAGTTCGCCTCCTCCGCCGAAATGCCGAGCAGATCGCCGAAGCGCGCGTTGACCACGCCGACGCGGTCGTAGTAATTCCGCTTGAATGCGGCAAGCCGCTCCACCGTGACGTTGCTCTCGATGATCGAGCCGAGCATGTCCGCATAGCGCAGATAGTCGGTGTGCGCGGCGAGAATGCCCGCCCAGACCTCGCCGAGCACCGCACGCGTATAACCGCATCCCGCCGGAAATGCCGCTGTGAGCGCATCGAAATAGGCGTTCATTTTGTCGGCGCAGAGCTCGAGGTAGATCTCCTCCTTGCTCGTCACATATTTGTACAGATTGGCGCGCGTCCAGGACAGCTGCGCGGCGATCGCGGACAGCGTGATCGTCGGATAGGGCTGCGTCTGCGCCAGCGCGTCCGCCGCCGCCTTGATCTCATCCATACGCGCTGTCTTCTGCGCGTCACTCCGTGCCCGGATAAAGTCGTTCATCTGCGTCACCTGCATTTCTCTTTGTGAATCTTCCGTGATTTCTATTATAACCGTTTCTTTCCCTCTTGACAAGAGTCATTTTATATGTTATATTCGTTTTTAGTAACGATGTGTTTCTTATACAATGCAATACAGGAGGACAAGATCATGGCAGAAAAACAGACCGCGGGGCATGACGCACTGGGTACATTCGCGCCCGCATTTGCACATTTCAACGACGACGTGCTGTTCGGCGAGGTGTGGAGCCGCACCGACAAGCTGTCGGCACGCGACCGCTCGATCGTCACGGTGACGGCGCTGGTCGCACAGGGACTGACCGACTCGTCCTTTGCCTATCACCTCGCATCGGCAAAGAAAAACGGCGTGACGCAGACCGAGATCGCCGAAATTCTGACGCATGCCGCTTTCTACATCGGCTGGCCGAAGGCATGGGCTGCCTTCCGCATGGCGAAGGAGGTCTGGCGCGAAGATGAAGCGCCTGCTACGGACGCCATGGAGGCGCACGCAAAGTCGATGCTCTTCCCCATCGGCGCACCGAACGACGGCTTTGCGCAATACTTCACGGGCAAGAGCTACCTCGCGCCGCTCTCGACGGCGGGCGTCGGCATCTTCAACGTGACCTTTGAGCCGGGCTGCCGCAACTTCTGGCACACGCACGAGGCGGCGCGCGGCGGCGGGCAGATTCTCGTCTGCGTCGGCGGACGCGGCATCTACCGCGAATGGGGCAAGGCGCCGCAGTATCTCAACCCGGGCGACGTGGTGAACATCCCTGCCGGGGTCAAGCACTGGCACGGCGCGGCGGCTGACAGCTGGTTCTCACACCTGGCGATCGAAGTGCCCGGTGAGGGCGCACACACCGAATGGTTTGACGCCGACACCGAAGTGTAAAATATGAAAATTCAAATCCGACTTGTAAAAAAGGAGACTTCAAAAATGGCAAAGAACATCCTGATCCTGTCCACCTCACCCCGCAGAAAGGGCAATTCCGCAGCGCTTGCCGAAGCCTTTGCCGAGGGGGTGCGTGAAGCGGGAAACCACGCAGAAGTCGTCACGCTGTGCGACATGAAGCTGGAATTCTGCCGCGGCTGTCTCGCCTGTCAGAAGACGGGACGCTGCATCATCAACGACGATGTGCGCGACCTTTTGCCGAAGATCCACGACGCGGACGTGCTGATCTTTGCCACGCCGATCTACTATTACGAGATGAGCGGGCAGATGAAGACGCTGATCGACCGCATCAACCCGCTGTTCGATTCGGACTACCGCTTCACCGACGTGTATTTCCTGTCGGCTGCCGCCGAAGACGCAGAGGGCGTAGACGCCCGCGCCATCGAGGGGCTGGGCGGGTTTATCGACTGCTTTGAACGCGCCCGTTTTGCGGGCAGCGTCTTTGCAGGCGGCGTGACCGCGCCCGGTGAGATCGCGGGGCATCCCGCCCTTGCCGCCGCCCGTGAAATGGGAAGAAAAGCGTAAAGCGGAGGAGCCGGGAGGGCTCCCTCTGTAGGGGCGACCATCGTGTCAAGAGTAACATGGTAAACACCGTGGTAGGACATGGTACACACCGTAGGGCGGGGCTCGCTCCCGCCGCAACCGTGCCTTCCCCTTTGGGGAAGCCTATTGCAAAAAAGGAACGAACCGCGGTTCGTTCCTTTTTTCTTATTTCCTTCTTCTTACTTACCGTCGCGCATGGAGGCAACGGCGGTGCGGGTGAAGATGACGCACGCCTCGGCGCGGGTGATCTCATTTGCCGCGTTGTAGTTGCCCTTGTTGTCGCCGCCGACGATGCCTGCATTCGCGAGCTTGCGCACCGCTGCCGCGCAGGGCATGCCGTCCGTGACATCGGGCAGTACCTTCTCGCGGATCGCCGCATATTCGCTGTCGGGCAGAATGTTCGCAAAGACGATCGCCATGTCGCCGCGGGTGATATTCTTGTTGTAATCCGCAAACTGACCGTCCTTGATGATGCCGTTCTCGATGCAGTATGCAACATAAGGCGCATACCCTGTCTCGCCTGCCGCGGCTGCGCGGACGGTCTTGCCTGTGTAGGCTGTGTGGATGTTCGCTGCCGCAGTCAGCGCCTGCGCCACCGTAAACTTGCCATCGGGTGAGAACGCCGTCGTGCTCGTGCCGTTTGCCAGCGCATATTCATACGCGGTCTTCACATAGGTGTAGAACCACTTGTCATTCGTCACATCGGCAAACGTATTCTCGTACCCGCGCGTCGGCTTGAACGGACTCTCCGCCGGCTTGCTGTCTCCATAGGTCAGAAGCGTGCCGCTCCCCTCTACTGTCATGACCTTCTGCGCCGCTTCGCTGAGGATCGCGGTTGCCCCCTCCTCCAGCAGGATGCGGAAGTGATAGTCATTGCCGGGCTTGGACATCAGCACCACCGTATCCGTGACGGTCAGCGTTGCCCCCGCCGAGACCGCGATGGTGTTCTGCTTGTTCTCCTGGAACAGGATGATGTTGTCGAAAATAACGTCGTTTTCGATGGTCAGCGTGGCGCCGGACGCCATTTTGAACGAGGTGTTCGGATTGTTCTCGGGTGTCGGATCCTTGTAGTCCGCGCCGCCAAAGCAATGCACATAGCGATCCTGTTTTGTCTCCTCCGTTCTTCCCGCGACCGACAACGAAAAAAGCATACGGACACATGTCCGTATGCTTTTTCCTTTTCTACTTTGTCGCCTCAAGCAAAAGCAGCAGCAGCGCACGTCTTTGTGCGCCGTCTGTGCCTTCCAGCAACCGGTCGAGGGCCCCCAAAACCGCGCCCGTTTGAGCCGACATAGAAACACCCGCCCCCGGTGGCCGTTTAAATTTTACGGGTTGGTTTATAACAAAAAAAGAAAAAAGCCCAACCGGGT
>ENA-ORIC01001618-ORIC01001618.1-human-gut-metagenome-genome-assembly--contig:-NODE-1618-length-21037-cov-2.988645_pt1 | contig 21037 bp, 17 predicted proteins | sample MGYA00243023_ERZ508732 | MGnify/ENA primary metagenome ERZ508732 (study PRJEB26277, sample SAMN04329767) | human gut metagenome | biome: human-associated habitat | host: Homo sapiens | place: USA...
CCTTTGCGGACATTGACCGATTCTCCTCCGCCTCCCTCATCACCCGTATGACCAACGATGTCAATGCCATGACCATGATGCTGGCCATGGGTCTGCGGATGCTGGTACGGGCCCCAGTGATGCTGGTGGCCGCCCTGTGTATCAGCTTCTATCTGAACGCCAGGCTGGCATTGGTGCTGGTGGTGGTCATTCCTCTGATGGTGCTGGTGATCGGCAGTATGGCCATCATGTCTCATTATGATAAAAGTGGAGAGGGGGCTGGCATATGGTAGGAAAAAAAGTATCGGGCGTGGCAGGAAAAATTTATCTGGCATTGATCTGTCTGTTTTTGTATATGCCGATTTTAACCCTGGTAGTTCTTTCCTTTAATGCTACCAAAACAAGGGGCCGGTTTGCCGGCTTTAGTCTGCGCTGGTACCGGAGCCTGTTCCAGGATCAGAGCATTCTGCATGCGCTGTTTACTACCCTTCTCATTGCGTTGATCTCAGCACTGGCAGCTACGGTATTTGGTACTATTGTGGCCTTTGCCATGAACCACATGAAGAAGTGGAAAAAGACCACTCTTATGTCTCTGACAAACATTCCTATGCTGAATGCGGATATTGTGACAGGAATCTCGTTGATGCTGTTATTTATCGCAGTGAATTACACTATGGGATTTTCCAGCGTACTGATAGCACATATTACCTTTAACCTGCCATTTGTGGTCCTCAGTGTGGCACCGAGACTTGGCAGTATGAATACCAGTGCTTTTGAAGCGGCACAGGATCTGGGAGCGTCAAAAGCCTATGCATTCTGGAAAGTGATTTTTCCGGATATCATGCCCAATATCCTTACAGGATTTTTGCTGTCATTTACCATGTCGGTAGATGATTTTGTCATTACTCATTTCACCAAAGGCGTAGGGATCGACACCTTGTCTACCATGATCTATACGGAGCAGAAAAAGGGAATCCGGCCGGAAATCTATTCTCTGTCTACATTGATGTTTGTGACCATCTTTGTACTGCTGATTCTTTACACCTTGCATAAAAGCCATGCAGAGAAGATCAAAAGCCGTGCTTCCTCCCGGATGGAGGCAGCTTCCCGGTGGATCTCACTGTCCCTGGTGCCGGTGGTATTTCTGGTGGTGCTGTTTGGATATTACAGTACAAAGACAACCAGCACCGGCAGTCTGAAGGTTTACAACTGGGGGGAGTATATGGATCCCCAGGTGCTGGAACTGTTTGAAAAAGAAACAGGTATTTCCGTTACGTATGATGAATATGAAACCAACGAATCCATGTATCCAATCATAGCCAAAGGGGCAGCAGACTACGATCTGATCTGTCCATCGGATTATATGATACAGAAAATGTCCGATGAGGGACTGCTGGAACCTATCAACTGGAGCAGAATCCCCAATGCGAAAAATATTGACGACCAGTATTTTGAATTCGCCAGAGGATATGATGAGAACAATACTTACAGTATGCCGTATCTGTGGGGGACAGTGGGAATCCTCTACAACAAGAAAATGGTGAAAGGTCCCATTGACAGCTGGGGCGTCCTGTGGGATACCAGATACCAGGACGATATCCTCATGCAGAAAAGTGTGAGAGATGCCTTTGGTGTGGCACTGAAATATCTGGGATATTCCCTGAATACCACAGACGAGGCCCAGTTAGACGAGGCGAAGCTAAAATTGCTGGAGCAGAAACACTCTGGGGTGGTACAGGCCTATGTGGTAGATGAAGTCCGGGATAAAATGATTGCGGGAGAGGCGGCCATGGGCGTGATCTATTCCGGCGAGGCACTTACCTGCATGGAAGAAAACGAGGATCTGGCTTATGTGATCCCCAAAGAAGGCAGCAACCTGTGGATGGACAATTTTGCTATTGTCAAAGGAGCGAAAAATAAGGAAAATGCGGAGAAGTTTTTGAACTTCTTGTGCCGTCCGGAGATCATGAAGATGAACTTTGAATACATCACTTATTCCGTCCCAAGTTCCAAAGCAAGGGAACTTCTGCCGGATGAATATAAAAACAGCACCATCGCTTTTCCGGCACTGGATTCGCTGAAAAACTGTGAAGTACTTAAGTATGTAGGAAAAGACGGTGACAGTCTGTACAATCAAAAATGGAAAGAAATCATGTCTGAATAACAGATACGAAGGGAGAAAATTATGGATATTGCAAAGAAGATTGCAGAAGAATTGAAAATACAGGTGTGGCAGGTAGAAGCTGTTATCAAGCTGATCGACGAGGGAAATACCATCCCATTCATTGCCAGATACCGAAAGGAGCAGCACGGCACCTTAAACGATGAGCAGCTGCGAAATCTGGAAGAGAGACTGACCTATCTGCGGAATCTGGAAGAGAGAAAGCAGACCGTCCTTGCCAATATTGAGGAGCAGGGAAAACTGACGGCGGAACTGAGAAAGCAGATCGAAGAGGCACAGACCCAGGTGCTTCTGGAGGATTTGTATCGTCCTTATCGTCCAAAGAGAAGGACCCGGGCTACCATCGCCAAGGAAAAGGGATTGGAAGGCCTTGCTAACATTATGTGGCTGCAGATGACAGACAAGCCCATGGAAGAAGAGGCGGCTGATTATGTCAATCCGGAAAAAGAAGTGAACACGGCAGAAGAAGCACTGCAGGGAGCCAAAGATATTCTGGCAGAGGCAGTGGCAGATGAAGCGGATTACCGTATTGCCATCCGAAAGACTACTATGGATCAGGGACTTTTGGTTTCCAAGGCTAAAGATCCGGAAGAAAAAACAGTTTATGAAAACTATTATGATTTTGACAGTCCGTTGAAAAAGATCAGCGGCTATCAGGTATTAGCCATTAACCGCGGAGAAAAGGAAAAAGTCCTGACGGTAAAGATCGAGGCACCGGAAGAGGACATTCTCCGTTATCTCACGAAAAAGGTTATTACACGAGAAAATGAGCATACTACACCATACTTACAGGAAGTGCTGGAAGACAGCTACAAGCGTCTTATCGCACCGGCTATCGAGCGTGAGATACGGAATGATCTGACAGAAACAGCAGAAGATGGCGCTATCCGTGTTTTTGGAAAAAACCTGCACCAGCTTCTGATGCAGCCGCCTATCGCCGGCAAAGTTGTCCTTGGCTGGGACCCGGCTTTTCGTACCGGATGTAAACTGGCGGTTGTAGATGAGACAGGCAAGGTGCTGGATACCGTGGTAGTATATCCTACCATGCCCCAGAATAAGGTGGAAGAAGCCAAACGAACCGTGAAAAAACTCATTGATAAATATAACATTGACCTGATCTCTGTAGGAAATGGAACGGCATCCAGAGAGTCAGAACAGATCATTGTAGATATGCTAAAAGAGATCAACCGACCGGTTCAGTACATCATTACCAACGAAGCAGGGGCCTCTGTTTATTCAGCCAGCAAACTGGCAACAGAGGAATTCCCGCAGTTTGATGTGGGACAGCGTTCAGCCGTATCCATCGCCAGAAGACTGCAGGATCCATTGGCAGAACTGGTGAAGATCGATCCAAAGAGTATCGGAGTCGGCCAGTATCAGCATGATATGAACCAGAAAAAATTAAGTGAAGCACTGGGAAATGTAGTGGAAGATTGTGTAAACAGCGTCGGTGTGGATCTGAATACAGCATCGGCTTCTTTGCTGGAGTATGTATCCGGCGTGTCCAAAGCCATTGCGAAAAATATTGTTGCCTACCGAGAAGAAAATGGCCGTTTTGAAAGCCGCCGTGAACTTTTGAAAGTGGCGAAACTGGGACCGAAAGCCTTTGAGCAGTGTGCCGGTTTTTTGCGTATCACCGGAGGAAAAAATCCGTTAGACGGAACCAGTGTGCATCCGGAGTCTTATGAGGCAGCCGGGGAACTGTTAAAAAGCCTTGGTTATACTACAGAAGATGTGAGAGGTGGTATTACAGGCTTGTCTCTGATGGCGAAAAACCATAAAAAGATGTCGGAAACTTTGGGAATCGGTGAAGCGACCCTGGAAGATATTATGAAAGAACTGGAAAAACCGGGAAGAGATCCTCGAGATGAGATGCCAAAGCCGATCCTTCGCAGTGATGTACTGGAAATGAAAGATCTGAAAGAGGGTATGATTCTGAAGGGAACCGTCCGTAATGTCATTGATTTTGGTGCCTTTGTAGATATAGGTGTCCATCAGGATGGACTGGTGCACATTTCCAAACTGACGGACAAAAAGTTTGTGAAACACCCACTGGATGTAGTGAGTGTAGGAGATGTAGTAGAAGTAAAAGTTCTCAGTGTGGACATGCAGAAAAAGCGGATCCAGTTGTCCATGATACTTTAAAATTAAATTCTTATCGATCATTTACAGCCAGGATGACAATGTTGTCCTGGCTGTAAACGATTTCGTAGGAACTGGCCAGCGTGTCATAGTCAGAAATCTGGTAACTGCCCAGTTCCCAGGGACCGATCACAATATAATTTACGCCGTACTCATCCAGCAGAGAATCTCTGGCATCCGGATCTTCGTACATGGATTTGACTGCTGCTTCATTGCCGGTATAATCCACTCCGTGATAGTACAAAAAGGAAGAGGAGCCGCAGACGATATTGCGCCCGGTAAGAGAGGCAATGGCGTTGTTGTGGTTGGTAGCGGTAAGGAATGTATCAGTTGGCTGTGTGTTTTTTTCCACCCACTGACAGGCTTTTACATAACCGTTGTCATACAATTCGTAGTCAGAAACCCACTCCCGTCCCATGGTAAGGATGGCGGCAAAGACGCCGAGGACGGCGGTAACCGCCACAGCGGCCGGCCGGACAAAGCGTCCCAGTCTGGCAAAATGCTGTGGCAGGGTATCCCACACATAATCGGCTGTGGCAATGCAGAAAAACAGGTATGCCACTAACAAAAGTTTGTTGTTGTCATAACTGTTGGGCTGGAACAGGACAAATTCGCACAAAAGCCAGAGAAGTACGCCGGGCATGGCCATATGCCGTTGTTCTTTTTTCCCGAAGATCAATAGGAGAATCGGAAGCAGGAACATGATGCCCAGATTTTTCAGGTAGAAAATAAAGTAGGTATCCTGCACCTCCGGGGTTGAGTTGGCCCAGTTAAAGCCGCCCCGGACAAACTGTTCTCCCTGTGCTTGACGAAATGTAAAGCCAAAAAGCTGTGGCAGGGCAAGCAGCAAAACAATGGCTAAAAAGAAGCCCCAGCGCAGCCATACACTTTTATCTTTTTTCCAGACATCCTGGCTGTTGTAGGTAAGAACACCCAGGATGGCAAAAAAGCAAAGCAAAATCATATAACCGAAAGTCAGCAGCATAGAACCGGAAAAAGGTTCTTCGGACAGCTGACGAACACTGACAAACTGTAAAAAGAGCAGCACGCCACAGACAAGGACAGCCCGCCATAGAAGGGAAAGGGAAGGTGCTTTTTTCCCCGCCAGAGAGGCCAAATCCTGGGCAACAAAAACGGCACAGCAAACGCCCAGAGCCAGGAAGGAATGGGTGTGGATCAGTACCAGTCCGCCTGACAGAATGGCAGACAGAATCCAGTATGTTTTATCGTGTTGTCTGCGGCCCTTTAGTATCAGAGCAAGGACCGGAAAAAGAATGGCCCAGCCAAACAGGGTAGCCCGTTGTGGAATCAGCATATCACAGATGACATTGTGCCATTGAACATTGGCCTGTACATAGTTGGTAGGTGTTTCGTAAAAAGCGGTAAAAATTCGTCGGAAGTTTTCACTGTCCAAGCCTTGATTGATGAAATAGTAAAATCCCAATCCGCCATTGAAGAAGAACAAGGCAAAGGCCAAAATCGATTTACCCCGGTAACTAAGTCCCAGGTTTGTATAGATGGTTTTGGCTACGGCATACATACCGAAAAACACCTGCGCCAAAGCGGCATACATAGGAACCAGGTAGGCCACCCGCAGCGAAGTGCCAAATAAATACAAACTGGAGGAAATGCTGTCGGACAAAAACGGATAGGCAAGTTTCGTCCCCGGCAAGATGGAATATTCAGGTGGAAAGATCTGCTGTTTGGCAATGCTTGTGATAAAGCCAAGGTGCATATTCATGTCACCATAGGTACTCTGGCCGGAATGAAGGGAAAGTCCCTCCCCTGCAGACAGAGTATGGCCTGTCAGCATAACGGCGGTAAACAAAAAGACCGGGATCAAAAGCAGAATAATGGGATCGTTAAGGATCCACTGCTTACATGAAATATGAAAGGACCGTCCGCTGCGCCAGTCACAGTCGGATACTTTCAGCCATAAAAAGGCGGTCACAAGAGCCATGGCTGCCAGAGCCAGAATGTGGGCTGTTTTACTGAAACCAAGGAAAAAGGCGAAAAGAACCGGAATCCACTGCAGCGAAAAACTGCCTAAAACCGATCCGGCCAGTAAAGTAAATCCCCACTTTTCTTTTTTCAGGAATAAGGAGGCAATGATGATCCCCATAAACTGAAACAAAAGAAAGTACAAAATCCCCATAAGGTTGCCTGCCATAGAACCAAACATAAAAAATCCTCCAATCAAAACAATGTTGTGAAAATTATACTTTATCCCTATGGGGATGTCAATTTTCTTCCGGGGGGTGTCGTGTCAGAAAATTGCGGGCACTTATAACGGGACCGTCATGTGGCAGAAAGGTTTACGACTCGTGGGCCGCTCCCGCTGGTTAAGTGCGTAGCGGTATGGATGCCTATGCTGACGCATGTACAGGCATCTCATACCGACGCACTTAAAACCCACTCGCTGCAAACCTTTCTGCCGCATGACTGGGAGGTTAAAGGAGGACAGCAATTTTTTGGTACGTCCATCTCCCGGAAGAAAATTGACATCAGAGTGGCTTCTGCCTTGTAGGGAGGATTCCCGGACCGGAAGGTCCCTTTTCAGTATTGCAGTAATTTTACCGAAGCCGTTTCATGGAATGAGTACAAAGACGCAAGTATCAGGCATGCGTCTTATGCATGCCGATACTTCTGCGCCTTTGTTGTAGCGCAAGCGCTCATGGAATGAAACGGCTTCGGTAAAATTACGGAAACTGAAACCTTGTCAATGAATCCCGCTTTTGCTATACTAAGATAGAGAAAGAACAGATGGAGGTATCGAAGGTGTCGTTTAGAGTACAAGTGAAATTAGATTTTAAATCCTTAGGACAATTTTTGTTATATCATTATTATACACAGGTTTCCGGCCTTTTCAGTCTGCTTTTGAGCATTCTGGCATTGGTGTTTGCCGTGTGGCGCTGGCCGGTGCTGACGGTGCAGGGCAAATGCGTGCTGATCCTGATCGCCCTTATGTTTACGGTTTTGCAGCCGCTGATGATTCTGATGAGAGGCAAAAGACAGCTTCAGTCAGAAGATTTTCAGGATTCATTCAGTTACTTATTTAATGAAAGCGGCGTCAGCATCAGTCAGGGAGACAAAAGCCAGCAGTTCCCATGGGAAGATATTAAGAAAATCCGTTACCGCAAGGATGCAGTGTATGTATACATGACTTCCGTTCAGGCATTTGTACTGCCGAGAGAGCAGTGCGGCAAGCGGTTTGACGAGCTGGTAGCCTATATGAAGGAGAAGAAAAAATAATGGTTTGGGAAAGCTTTTGCGAAAAAGATACAGCAAAGATCGGGGAGACCCTGGCCAGGGAAGCAAAGCCGGGAGAAATCTATTTATTAGAGGGAGATCTTGGCGTTGGAAAAACCGTATTTGCCAAAGGATTTGCCCTGGGACTGGGGATCACAGAACCTATTACCAGTCCTACGTTTACCATCATTCAGGAATATGAGCAAGGGCGTCTGCCTTTTTACCATTTTGATGTGTACCGGATCGCAGATGAAGAAGAAATGTTTGAACTTGGCTATGAGAGTTACTTTTTTGGACAGGGCGTGTGCCTGATCGAGTGGGCATCTTTGATCCAGGGACTGCTGCCGGCTGAGTGCCGCACGATCCGTATCGAGAAAGATTTAGAACGGGGATTTGACTACCGCCGGGTAGAGCTGGTGGATGGAATTGCCCTGATAGGAGAGATGACAGAGTGAAAATTTTAGCAATAGACAGCTCCGGGCTGGTCGCCACGGTAGCTTTATTAGACCAGGATATTCTGGTAGGAGAATACACGATACACAATAAAAAGACTCATTCCCAGACATTGCTTCCTATGATCGATGCTATGTTGTCTATGGCGGAAGTGCCGGTGGAAGAACTGGATGCACTGGCTGTATCAGCGGGACCGGGATCCTTTACCGGACTGCGTATTGGAGCGTCTACGGCAAAGGGACTGGCCCAGGGACTGGACATTCCTATTGTGGCTGTTCCAACCCTGGAAGGGCTTGCCTATAACCTGCAGGGGGCAGACAGTGTAGTCTGTGCCATGATGGATGCCAGAAGAAACCAGGCTTATTATGGCGTGTATGATGTGAAAGAAAACACCCCTCAGGCGCTGGTTCCCCAGGCCGCCGCACCAATCGGAGAAGTGATCGAGGCTGTAAATAAACTGGGACGGCCGGTTATTTTTGTAGGGGATGGTGTACCTGTATTTAAAGAACAGATCGAAGCGTCCCTGACTGTTCCGTACCAGTGGGGAGCCGACAGCGTAAGATACCAGAAGGCTGCTTCAACAGCCGCTTTGGGAAAGATTTATCTGGAGCAGGGAAAAGGGACTGCGGCCAGAGATTTTGCCCCGATTTATCTGAGACTTTCTCAGGCTGAGAGAGAACGCATGGAACGGGAAAAATCAGACAAATGATGAGGAGGTTAGAGTTTTGCTGGATGTATGTCTGCTGGGAACAAGTGGAATGATGCCATTGCCCAAACGAGCGTTGACGGCATTGATGACGAGATTTAACGGAAGCAGTCTGCTGATCGACTGCGGAGAGGGAACCCAGGTCAGTATCCGCCAGCAGGGCTGGAGCATGCATGATATTGACTTGATCTGTATTACCCATGTACACGGAGACCATGTCAGCGGCCTGCCGGGACTTTTGCTTTCCATGGGAAATGCAGAGAGAAGACAGCCCCTTCTGATCATTGGGCCCAAGGGAACCAGGCGGGTGGTAGAAGCACTTCTGACCATTGCCCCGGGACTTCCTTTTGAAATAACGATCCAGGAACTGACACAGCCACAGGAAACGATCCGGGTCCATGGATACACCATCCGGGCGTTCCGTGTAAATCACACGGTGACCTGTTATGGTTACAGCCAGATCATAGAACGGACCGGGAAATTTGATGTGGATCGTGCCAAAGAAAGCCAGATCCCCATGAAGTTCTGGAGCCGTCTGCAAAAGGGCGAGACCATAGAGGAAGAGGGAATGGTGTACACGCCGGACATGGTTTTGGGAGAACAAAGAAAAGGCATTAAAGTAACCTATTGTACCGATACAAGACCGGTGCCTGTGATCGCAGAAGAAGCAAAAGGAGCGGATCTTTTTATCTGTGAAGGAATGTATGGAGAACCGGAGATGGCGTCGAAAGCCGTGGAAAAGAAACATATGACATTTGTGGAAGCGGCAGAACTGGCCAGAGTGGCAGAGCCGGGGCAGATGTGGCTGACCCATTTTTCACCATCGTTGATCCGGCCGGATTTTTATATGGAGGAACCAAGAAAAATCTTTGAAAGGACTTATCCTGGAAAAGACAGGAAGACCGTAGAGTTGAAGTTTCAATAAAAGAAGGGAGTGAGGGATATGAAATCTTTCAAACCATCAACAGGAAAAAAATTAGCAGCCTTTTCCTTTTTTATGTGTATGGTAGTGATCGGCGGCATGGCGGTTTATTATCAGTATATGAAGAGGCAGCAGCTTAAGTCAACGACCCAGACACCCACTACAGAGGTGCAAAAACTCATTGACAAAGACTTGGACCAGGGGTATCCGGAGACACCTGTGGAAGTAATGAAACTGTGGGGCAGATACAATCAATGCCTGTATAATTCGAATATGACCGATGAGCAGAGAGAAGAACTGGTAAAAAAACTGCGTTATATGTACAGCGAGGAACTGGCACAGAAAAATCCGGAAAAAGAACATGTACAGAAATTTCAGGCAGAGGTAGATCTTTTTAAGAATAAGAAGCAGCGTATCGTCAGTTATACGACAGATAACGGCATCGCGGTTCAGTATAAGAATGTGGGGGATAAGCAGTGTGTCCGGGTAAGACTTTCGTATTTTATCAATAACGATGGAAGTTATACAAAAAGTTATCAGGACTTTATTCTGGCCAAGGAAGATGACCGGTGGAAAGTTATGGGCTTCCGGGCAGTGAAAAACACCGAAAGTACCAAGGAAGAAGCAGAAAAAAACAGTGACAAAAAATAAAGAGGTGTTAATTTGAGTAAGGAAAAGACAACGGTGCTAGCCATTGAGAGTTCTTGTGACGAAACGGCAGCAGCGGTAGTAGTAAATGGAAGAGAAGTACTGTCTAATGTGATCTCTTCCCAGATCGATATACACAAATTATACGGTGGTGTGGTGCCGGAGATCGCATCCAGAAAGCATATAGAAAAGATCAACCAGGTGATCCAGGAGGCGTTGGAGGAGTCTGACAAAACGATGGAGGATATAGATGCGGTCTGTGTTACTTATGGACCGGGTCTGGTAGGTGCGCTGCTGGTAGGAGTAGGTGCCGCTAAGGCACTGGCATATGCCACTCACAAGCCATTAGTGGGAGTCCATCATATTGAGGGACATATTTCCGCTAATTTCATTGAAAATAAAGATCTGGAACCACCGTTTTTATGCCTGGTAGCGTCTGGCGGCCACAGTCATCTGGTGATCGTAAAGGAATACGGAGAATATGAAATACTGGGACGCACCAGAGATGATGCGGCCGGAGAGGCCTTTGATAAAGTGGCAAGAGCCATCGGACTTGGATATCCGGGAGGACCAAAGATTGATAAACTGGCCAAAGAGGGAGATCCGGATGCTATCGAGTTTCCTAAGGCATCTATTGATGGTGCACCATATGACTTTAGTTTCAGCGGTGTAAAATCGGCTGTGTTAAATTATATCAACGGCTGCAAAATGAAGCAGGTTCCATATAACGAGGCAGACATAGCAGCATCTTTCCAAAAGGCAGTTGTAGGGGTGCTGGTAGATCACACAATGAAAGCAGCAAAAGACTATGGCATTAAAAAAGTAGCCATTGCGGGAGGTGTGGCGTGCAACTCAGCACTTCGCCAGGCGATGGAGGATGCCTGTCAAAAGCGCGGATATAAGTTTTACCGGCCAAGTCCTATTTTGTGCACGGACAACGCAGCTATGATCGGAGCAGCAGGTTACTATGAGTATAAAAAAGGAGTCCGTCACGGATGGGATCTCAATGCTGTACCGGGATTGAAACTGGGAGAAGAATGAAATAGGCGGAATTTGTAAAAAAGATTAAAAAAAACTTGACATTTCCTCTAAAAGGGTGTTATACTAATCAAGCAGTCTTGTGGAGAGGTGTCCGAGTGGTTTAAGGAGCCGGTCTTGAAAACCGGTGACTCCGAAAGGGGCCGTGGGTTCGAATCCCACCTTCTCCGTTTCTGTTTTAACAACAGAATTCAATTAAATACAGCTATATGAATTTAGCATTGGAGAAGTACCCAAGCGGCTGAAGGGGCTCCCCTGGAAAGGGAGTAGGTCGTTAATAGCGGCGCGAGGGTTCAAATCCCTCCTTCTCCGTTGTGCGTCAGCACACATTAATTCATAGGGGCATAGTTCATCGGTAGAATAAGAGTCTCCAAAACTCCAGAGCTGGGTTCGATTCCTAGTGCCCCTGTTATTTACAAAGGATTACACAGAAATGTGTAGTCCTTTTTTGCTGCAATTTTTTTGAATTTGTTTGCAAGGTTTCAGCTAGATCCATCGTTAGTTTTTATATACCAGTAAAAAAGGAGAGGTGAGATGGTATGAAAAAAGCAGGAAAATTATTTGTATTGGGAATGATCGCCATGGGAGTTTTAAGTGCCTGTGGTACAAAGGATGAGCCGAATGGGGCGGCTTCTAAGGATGTGGAGACCAGTGTAAGGACGGCGGCTCCTTCTTACACGCCGGCGAAAGAGACGCCGCTTACCCAGGTGGCGGAACATCCGGTTCAAACAGACACAAAGGAGTGCGTACTATCAGTAAAAAACTGGGACGACCCCAAAGACGGTCTGGATATAAACTTTACCCGGTTTGGAGATGGTGGTGCGTCTATTGATGCATCCATGTATCATCAGGAAGGGCTGATTGCCTATGAGGAAAATTTTAAAAATGTAGTGGATAAGAACTCAAAGCAGTATTATACAGGCGAAATAAAATACACAGATTATGAGAAAAAATCCCACACGGCCGCAAGATATGTAAAAAACGACAATTCTTATGTGATTTATGAAACAAAGTATAAACGGAAAAAACACCATTATATCGCAGTGCTCAATCAGGTATTCCAGATGGATGATCCGGAGTGGACCCAGAGGATCGATTTCCCTTTTATCTGCTGTGATGACATAGGAAGAGGGGATGTTTTGTCGGCGTGGCTGCATAATGAGGACAGCTGGCAGGAAAAAATATTTGGAAGATATGATTATAAGCAGTTAAAAGAGTTTTACACTGCTTTTTCTGAAAAAACAGTTTCCTGTGATGACCAGACAGAGACAATCCGGGTGGCAGGAAGATTCTATAATGAACAGAATGAGCCGCAGCAGAAAGGCACTGTGATCCTGGATCTGAAAAATAAAAAAGTCACAGTAGAACGGGATGATAATACAAAAGTCTGGGATCATACGGATTATCTGAAAAGCCTGAAGAAGAATTATGTTAGTGCAGGCAAATACAAAGGAAGAGAGTTTTTCTATGACGAAGGCAGCGCTCTGATATTCAGTGAAAAGAATGGAAAAATGACTTTGGCCATAGAGGATCAGGATGAGCAGGGATTTTATCTGGAAGATACAGGATGGAACTGCGTAGGCGAGTATGTGGAGATGAAAGTTTCTAAAAAGTCAAACAGTAAAAACATATATCTGGATGTGATCGTGCATTTGCTGGAGGATGGAAGTAAATCCGAGATAAAACGCACGGTGGTACTGGATGGAAATGGGAGATATATAAAATGCAGGAAGTAAAACAGCCTGGCCTGCGTGTGGTCAAACCGTGACTACCTGTGTTTCCGTCTCCGAAGGAAAAGAAGAGCCAGCAGGATCAGAATAAGGACAGCCGCACCTGTGGCAGTCCACAAAACAGTGTGGTTCTGCGTCTGCGGTCTGGTAAAAGAAAGTTCTTTTACCACAGGCTGGAATGTATCTGAAATCATTTTATGCCCTTGGGCGTTGGGATGAAAATCCAGTTTCAGAGGAGAATCAGTGGCGTTGCACAGACGGGTTTTGCTATTGTGAAAGGCAGTGTACACATCCACTACCTGATATCCGTTTTTGTCGGCCTGGGACCGGATGGTATCGTTTAATTTTTGGATACACTGATCCAAAGGCTCGCTGAGTAAGTTGGCATAATATCCGCTGAACCACTGATAAGGATTGTACTGGGTGGCTACCAGAATATGTACATTGGCGTTTTTTTCGTGGATATAGGCTGTGATCTGCTCCAGATTGTCCGCATAGTCATCGAGGCTGTTCTGGAAATCTTTGCTGGTGGAATAGCTGCCTAACAGTTTGGTGGCAGACAGCAGTAAAGAAAGCATCCTTGAATCCGAGGCGCTGTTAAAAATCGTTTTGACCTCATCCACCGTTAATTTATCGGTTGGATGGGATTTGTTATAATCCGTGGCAACGGAGCGGTACAGGGAGGCCAACATATCGTTTCCGCCACAGGTGATTGTGATCAGACCGGCAGACCGGATAGTCTCATCCAATGTTTTGCTTTGCAGCTGGGACAGGATGCCGGAGGCAGTATTGCCATCTATGGCTTTGCTGACCAGAGCCAGATCGTTGGCAGCGGCGATCTGGTGTGTGAAACATTCTGTGGTAAAGTGGCTGCCTCCCGGCTTGTAGCCTGTGGAAATGCTGTCACCCAGTGCCAGATAAGTAACGGAAGTTTCGGCCTGGGAGCGTGTGTGGCTGCACAGAGAGAAGGAAACACAGCAAATGGCAGTCAGCAGGTAAATAAATTTATTTAATCGTTTCATAAATATCCCTCGATTCTTGTGTTTGTTACGAGTATAGCATAATTTGTGTTTTTTTTACAGTAAGTTTGTGATCCGTGCAGGAATTTTGAATGGACGGAAGTACGAAAAAAATCCCATGAAGAGTTTTTCTTCATGGGATTTCTTCGTCGTACTTGATACTTTGAAAAAAGTTTTACAAGTTCTTGGAGCCGCTTTTTTACTGCAGTAAAGAAAGTACTCCCTGGTTGGACTGGTTTGCCTGAGCCAGCATAGAAGTAGCTGCCTGCTGCAAGATGCTCTCTTTGGAGAATCTTGTCATTTCATCTGCCATATCAGTATCACGGATACGGGATTCAGCAGACTGCATGTTTTCTGCCGTGTTGTCGTCAACTTTAACAGTGTACTCAAGACGGTTCTGAACAGCACCGAGTTTGGAACGCTCTGTTGTTACATCTTTGATCATAGTATCAACTTTGTCGATGAGTTTGGAGATTTTGTCACCTTTTACTTCTGTAACATTCAATGATGGAGCTGGAGTAGTTAAAGCTGTTTTGGCATCATCAACTGACATTGAAGATACAGCACTCCAAGCTGCTTTAATTTTATCGCCATCGGTATCCCCATCTGTAGCCTTTAATCCAGTAAGTACGTCCTCCCATGTTTTGTTGTCTAAATCTGCGTTTCCAGTTCCGGTCACCTTCAAGTCAGCGGCATTCTTTCCCTCACCTTCAAATTTTACGCCGCCTACGGTTTGGGTGTATTTAACTGTAAACACATCTTTATTGTAGAATTTTCCACTCACAACGCCATCTGCGTTAGCAGTAGTTGCAGCATCTGCTGCTGTTGTGTCTTTGGTCATATACAATGCATCATCCCAGGATGTAGGTTTAATTGTTACCTTAATACCCTGACTTGAGTTTGCGCCAACCTGTAACCACTGATCTTTATAAGATCCATCCAACAATTTCTTCTTGTTGAATTCTGTATCAGTGTCAATACGGTTGTACTCATTTTTCAGGTTGTCGATCTCGTCCTGAATCTTCTGGAAGTCGTTTTCCTGCTCGCCATCCAGTACACCGGCGTTGGATGCCTGTACCATCAATTCACGGGTTCTCTGCAAGATTGCGTGTTTCTGGTCCATAGCACCTTCAGCGGTCTGGATCAAAGAGATACCATCCTGTGCGTTGTCAGATGCACGGTTCAAACCACGAACCTGAGCTCTCATTTTCTCAGAAATAGCAAGTCCTGCTGCATCATCTGCTGCGCGGTTGATCTTGTAACCACTGGAAAGTTTCTCGGTAGATTTAGCCAGGTTGTTTCCTACGATTCCTAACTGTCTGTTAGCGTTCATTGATGTAATGTTGTGTTGTACGATCATAATAATTACCTCCTTGTTTTGCTGCCGCAAATCCGTTTGCGGCAAATATGTTTTTGTGTGAATTTATAATATCCGAAGCGAGTTTGTCTTTGGGCCCGTTAAAGACAAAAACGCCTCAGTTATTACCCTGCTTTGGAACCTTCTTTTTGCGGTATCGTTCCGGAAGCTCCGGCTCTGCATAATACTTAGGTCCCGTTTCCTTCAGTTCCGGGTTGTCCTTTTCCAGGACAGAACTGCGGACAATATTTACTTCTTTGGGGGCATCGATCATAATCCGCATATGATTATGGCTGCCGCCTAAGAAAGCAATCTTAATGTTGTCACCGATCAAAAGATACTCCTCGGTGCTTACTGAAAATCTAAGCATATATACCCTCCCATCAAATCTATTTTTCTGAACGCAACATTTTGTTATAAAAGGTTGCATTCAGATAGGATGGGTGTGTTGTAAAAGAACGGAAAACCAGGGGCTTTCGGCAGTTACTGAAACAGGGAAACCATCATGGGGCAAAAAAACAGAAAAAAATTTTTTACCGTGGGGTTAAGGAAAACACAGGGCTGTCGATATATAAAGTGTCAAAGAAAAATACAACCTTTTATAACAAAATGTTGCATTTTTCTTTTTTTGTGTGTAGACAAAGAGGGGCATTTTACAAAACCAGTGGAACATTCCCTTCAACAGGTGTATAATCCAAATGAAAAAATCATGAAAGAAGAAAAACCAATGACAAAACAAGGAAAAGAAATGGATATGCTGCAGGGTAAACTGTCAGGCAAACTGATTTTATTTGCCCTGCCCCTTGCGTTCAGCAGTATCTTACAACAGTTATTTAACTCGGCAGATGTAGCCGTAGTAGGACGATTCGCCGGAGGCAATGCATTGGCGGCAGTGGGAAGCTGTGTGGCGTTAGTAGGAATTTTTGTGAATCTGATCGTAGGACTGTCGGTAGGACCCAATGCGGCACTTGCAAGTCTGATCGGACAAAAGAAAAGAGATAAGATCCCGGAAATGCTTCATACCATCCTGGCATTTGGTGTACTTCTGGGTGTGGGACTGATGGTTCTGGGATTGTTGCTTGCCAGAGTAATCCTGGAAGTGTCCGGCACTCCGGAGTCCGTTATGGGAGAAGCACTGGTGTACATACGGATCTATCTGCTCAGTATTCCTTTCATGTCAGTTTACAATTTCGGAGCGGCCATATTGCGAAGTTACGGAGATACGAGACGGCCTATGTATTATCTGATCGTATCCGGTACCGTGAATGTAATATTGAATCTGGTATTTGTCATCGGCTTCGGCATGGGCGTATCCGGTGTGGCGATTGCTACCTGGATTTCCAATATTATCAGCACCATCATGGTTTTGTATCATCTGGCAAAAAGACAGGATGAATTTCATCTGGATAGAAAGCAGCTGGAAATAAATAAAAAGGCATTGAAAAAGGTATTGCAGATCGGAATCCCGGCAGGAATCCAGGGAGCGATTTTTTCCATTTCCAATGTGTTCATTCAGTCAGGTATCAATTCCTTTGGAGAAGATGCCATTGCAGGTTCTTCCCTGGCATTGAACTTTGAATATTTTACATATGACATTGCCAATGCTTTTGCCCAGGCGGCAGTTACTTTTACCAGCCAGAATTACGGCGCAGCAAACTTTAAGCGATGCCGGAAGACATTTTGGCTTTGCATGGCCTTTGGCATCGGTTTTACAGAAATATTAAGTATTGTATTTATGATCTGGGATGACTTTTTTGTCAGTATCTACACGATTTCACCGGCAGTGGCGGTGTACGGGCTCATCCGGATGCACCATGTCTGTTCGCTGGAAGGACTGACCGCCACCTACGAGGTGGAAAGTGCCGCACTGCGCGGTATGGGAAAATCCCTGGAACCGGCAGTGTTTACCATTCTGGGAACTGTGGTGTTCCGCCTGATCTGGCTGTTTACAGTATTTAAGTGGAGCCCGACGTATTCCATGCTGATGAATGTCTATGTGGCATCCTGGGTCTTTACGGGCGTGTCGATTTTCATCATATACATACGGCATATGAAAAAAGTGGAACAGGAGAGAGTGTGATAAAGTGTTGCATAGCAGACAGGGTCTGTTACTAAAAGAGAAAGAGAGAAAACAATGAGTGCAACACAACCTATTAAAAACAAAAATGATCTGACACGATTTAGAAATTATTATAAGGAAGAGGAGTTGAAACCGAGAAACTATGCTCTGATCGTTATGGGACTGAATTCGGCATTACGCATTGGGGATATTCTTTCCTTGCGGTGGGAGGATGTGAGAAGGGAATCCGCCTACCGCAGACATATCTGGGTCAGGGAGCAAAAGACGGGGAAAGATAATATGTTTCCGGTGAATCCTATGATGGTAGAGGCACTGGAATTTTACAGACATTACTTGACTGGATATTCATCTGAAAAATACATTTTTGAAAGCCAGAAAGACAGAGGAAATCCCATCAGCCGTTCCCAGGCATTTCGTATTATAAAAAAGGCAGCCGATCAGTGTGGCCTGCGGGAACACATCAGCTGCCATTCATTACGAAAAACCTTCGGTTATTATGCCTGGAAACAGGGAACACCACCAGCTCTTCTAATGAGTATTTATAATCATTCCTCCTATGAGATCACCAAACGCTACCTATGTATCGATCAGCAGGAGAAAGATAAAGTTTATATGGAAATACAACTGTGATTGTCACACAGTCTCAAAAAACTGATGCATCGCCATGATGGCTTCGGTGCTTTCTTTCATGAAAGGATCGAATACACTGAAAGCGTGGGTCAGTCGTTTGTTCTGGGGAAAAAGCACCAGTTTATGAGGAATATGATTCTCAGACAATGCTTTTTCAAAATGCAGTGTGTAATGTTCCAGGTTGTCATTGTGGCTGGATACAAGAAAACAAGGAGGCAGGGATGAAACCAGGTCCTTATTCTCCGCGTTGGTAAACGGTGCGAAAGGTGTTTTCTTATAATGTTTGCCATAAAGATAACGAGGCAGGACCAGACCGATCTTGTCAAAGCGGGTAGTATAGAACATACCGCTGATAAGACCCAGTGCCCGCAGACGGAAAGAAGGGGGCGTGGTATGAGCCGCTTTTGCCAGAGGGCGGCAGCCGGTCATGGCAGTCACATAAGTCAGCAGATAGGCACCGCCACTGTCAGGCTACACCATAGATCTGCTCAGAATCCCCCTGAAACTTAGAGAGAGACTGAAAAATGTGCGTCATGGCATCCGCCACATCTGTGAACTGGTCGTATACCTGGCAGTCAGGAACCAGCCGGTATTCAATACTGAACACTACATAGCCAAGTTCACACAGTCGGGCACAGTAATACCGGTTAAACTCTTTGCTCCCTAACAAAAGTCCGCCTCCGTGTACATTGATGATAACAGGAAGTGTTTCTCCCTCTCTGTTTTTGGGACGGAACACATCCATCCGGTGGGCCTTTTCCCCATCATTTTTATAAGGGAGATCTTTCCATTCTTTGACACCTTTCGGCATGGAAAATTTCTTATCATGAAGAGCGGCATCCCGCTCAAAATCCTGTCTTTGTTTATAAAAAGTATTGACAACAAAATTTTTCACTAGTATACTCCTTACCGCAATAAATGATGCATGCAAAATAATTCGCTCACAATCTTAGTATAGCCTATAATGGTGAGGGGGACAAATGAAAATTTTGTGAAAATACCGTTGACACTGTTGTGACAAATTAAGTTTTTATAATGCATCATGGAAGAAAAATTGTGGAATGATAAAAGGAAACATCCTTTTTGGAATGGAGGATACAAATTGAAAAGGATTACGAAGATGATAGCCGGATTTCTGGCTTTTTCCATGTTGGCTACAGCACCGGAGAGTACTAGTGCGGCCAAGGTAGAACAGGGAGGAACAAAGAGTGAAACCAATATAACAGAATACAGTGCGGCAACCGGCGGAGCTGTCAGTGGAGTGGCAACCGGCGGCGCTGTCAGTGCCAGTCCCACACCGACAGCCAGTGCGGCCCCGACACCGACGGCAACGGCAGCCCCAACTGCTACGCCGGTAAAGGCCATTGATAAGATCCAGATAGTAGATACTTTTACCAATGTACCTTACCGCAGCAGCCTGAAAAAGGAAGACTTTACCCTGGCGGTATTATATAATGACGGAACCATGGATCTGGTGCATCCGGATTCCATCACCAGCGTGGATACATCCAGACTGGGAACTGTAACGATCTATCTTACATACAAAGGCAGGAAAATGGCCTATGATATTCATGTGGTGCCAAGAAAGGCATCCAAACCTTTGATGAAAAAAGGCACCACCACCAGCATGAACATCAGCTGGACAAGACTGGAAGAGGCCCAGATGTATGAAATATATACAGCTTCCCAGCCGGACGGACCGTACACCTTGACAGCTACCACGGAAAAGAATCAGTATTTATTTGAAAATATGAAACCGGGTGTGATCGTATATGTAAAGATCCGCGCCGTGGCATCCGAGGGAGCAGGAGAAGAGTCCGATGCAGCAGCTATCGCACCTGTGCCATCCAAAGTGGCCGGTGTGAAGGCAGTAAAAGCGGCAAAGACTTCCGTGACCCTTAACTGGCAGGCAGCCTCCGGGGCTACCGGTTATGTAGTATATTACCGCACCAAAGACGGAGATACTTTTTATCAGGGACCGACCAGCGTTGTTACCCAGGCTACGGTAACGGGGCTGTCTAAGGGAAAAGATTACTATTTCATGGTGTATGCTTACGCGGCAGATATCTCCAACACAGGAGAAGCCTCGCCGGTGATTTTGTTTGGAACGGCACCGGCCAGTCCCACCATCAAAAAAGTGCGGGGGGGAGACCGGCGCATCAAAGTATACTGGAAAAAGGCAGCAGGAGCTGTGGCTTACCGGATCTATCTGTCTACCAAGTCAGGCAGTGGTTATAAACTGTATACTAACGTATCAGCCGAAGATTATCTGAGAAGAAATGTGTCTGTACCATTGCAGAAGAAAAAATATTATGTTAAAGTGGAAGCAGTCCGCACTGTCAGCGGAACAGAACTGGCTAGCATGTCCACTGCAAGAAGTGCCAAGACAGCAGCGGCCAAAGCCACCAGTACGAAAGCAAAATACTAAAAAAATAAAAAGGCGTTTAAAAAGTCCACGGCGTATAAGACATATAAGGCTTTCAGAAAAAAAGTCTCCTATGCAAAAAGTATTGTTATGCCGGGGCAGATCACAACCAATGTAGCAGGTTTTAATGTGGCGCGTATGATCCCACAGGGAATCACAGTAGCAGGAGATTATATGTTAGTGTCTGCATACGATGGATCGAAAACCACAGAGTCAGTTATTTTTGTAATAAATCGTAAAACAAAGAAATTATGTACCACGGTAGTAATGCCATATGCCAGCCATCTGGGTGGCATTGCCTATGATGGAACAAACATCTGGGTTACTTATGGTAAAAATCTCCACAGCATGCCATTTGAACCGATTCGCCAGGCAGCAGTGAACAAGCAGAAGTTTTTGGAGATTTACCGGATCAACACGGTGTGTCCGATGCCGGAAACTGTGTCCTATGTTTCATATTATAAAGGTATGATATGG
>ENA-ORIC01001651-ORIC01001651.1-human-gut-metagenome-genome-assembly--contig:-NODE-1651-length-20712-cov-3.864163_pt1 | contig 20712 bp, 21 predicted proteins | sample MGYA00243023_ERZ508732 | MGnify/ENA primary metagenome ERZ508732 (study PRJEB26277, sample SAMN04329767) | human gut metagenome | biome: human-associated habitat | host: Homo sapiens | place: USA...
TGTATACGATCACAAACGAGGATGGCAGGGAAACGCGCGGCGAGGTCTATTACACGGTCAACGTGGATCGCGCAAGCGGTCGCCTGCTCTCGGGCGGCGACATCGTGACCGATTTTGACGCGCTGGCAGCGGCGCTCACCGGCGGCAGCTTCAAGCCCGGCGCACTGCGCGCCGATGACCTCGCACAGTACCGCCCCGAATACGATATGTACCCTTACTTCCGCGTTGACAAAGAGAATTTCTACGTCGGCATCAATTTTCCCGGCGTCACGGAGACCAACGCCGAGTACGCGATTTCCCGTGCGGATGCCGCGGACTTCCTTGCGGAAGCCTACAGATAAGAAAGGACAACACCATGGCAAAACCGATCATCGCGATTGTCGGCAGACCGAACGTCGGCAAGAGCACGCTGTTCAATAAGCTCATCGGCGAGCGCCGCGCCATCATCGAGGATACGCCCGGCGTCACCCGCGACCGCATCTACGGCGAAGGCGAGTGGTGCGGCAAGTCGTTTGTCGTCATCGACACCGGCGGTATCGAGCCGAAAACCAATGATATTATCTTAAAGCAGATGCGTCTGCAAGCCGAGATCGCCATCGACACGGCGGACGTCATCATCTTCATGTGCGATGTGCGCGCAGGGCTGGTTGCCGATGACCGCGAGATCGCGGTCATGCTCAAAAAGAGCGGCAAGCCGGTCGTCGTCGCCGTCAACAAGGCGGATTCGGTCGGCGCCGTGCCGTTTGAGTTCTACGAGTTCTATGAGCTTGGCTTTGACAAGGATCCCATCGCCATTTCCTCCACGCACGGCAGCGGCACGGGCGACCTGCTGGACGCCGTGCTTGCCGAGCTGCCCGCCGACGCGGGAACTGCCGAGGAGGACGACAGCATCAAGGTCGCCGTCATCGGCAAGCCGAATGCGGGCAAATCCTCACTCATCAACAAACTGCTCGGTGAGGAGCGGCTGATTGTCTCGAACATCGCGGGTACGACGCGCGACGCCATCGACACGCAGATCGAGTGCGCCTACGGAAAATACACCTTCATCGACACGGCGGGACTGCGCCGCAAGGCGCGCGTTGAGGACGTGATTGAGAAGTACAGCGTCCTGCGCGCCCATATGGCGGTGGAACGCGCCGACGTCTGCCTGCTTGTCATCGACGCCACGGAAGGCATCACCGAACAGGACGAGCACATTGCGGGCATTGCGCATGAGGCGGGCAAGGCATGTATCATCGTCGTCAACAAGTGGGACGCGGTGGAGAAGGACAACGACAGCGTGAACGAATTCACAAAGAAGATCTACAACGCGCTGTCCTATATGACCTACGCGCCGATTCTGTTTGTCAGCGCGCTGACCGGTCAGCGCCTGCAAAAGCTGTTTGAACACATCAATTATGTCAACGGGCAGGCAAAGCTGCGCATTTCCACCGGTATGCTCAACGATATGCTCGGCGACGCGACCGCCAAGGTGCAGCCGCCGTCCGACAAAGGCAAGCGCCTGAAGATCTACTATATGACGCAGGCAAGCGTCGCGCCGCCGACCTTTGTCATCTTCGCCAACAGCATCGAGCTGTTCCATTTCTCCTATCAGCGGTATATCGAGAATTGCCTGCGCGAGACCTTCGGCTTCCGCGGCACGCCGATCCGCATCATCATCCGCGAGCGCGGGGATAAAGAGTAAAGAGGAGACACAACGGGTCGTCGGGGCGCCGACCCCTACCGGATTGTTACAAACCGTAGGGCGCCGTCTGTCTCCCGCCGCTTCCTAAGCCTTCCCCGGTGGGGAGAGGTGTACGAGACGCTTTGCGTCTCGCGGAGTTTTCCCGATGGGAAAACATCCTGTGACGGATGAGGGCTCGCTCTTTGCAAAAACTCCCTCAGACACCTGTCGGTGACAGCTCCCTCACCGAGGGAGCCGAGAAAAATGCAAGCCTTTCATACGCAAGGCTGCTTCCTCGGAAAGGATAAAATATGTTTGTCGATCATGTAAAAATCTATGTCAAGGCGGGGGACGGCGGCAACGGTGCCGTGTCCTTCCGCCGCGAAAAATATGTCGCCGCGGGCGGACCCGACGGCGGCGACGGCGGCAGGGGCGGCAATATCGTCCTGCGTATCGACGAGGGCACCAACACGCTGCTTGCCTTTCGCTATAAGCGCAAATTCGTCGCCGAAAACGGCGGCGACGGCAAGGCGTGCAAGATGCACGGCGCGTCGGGCAAGGACACGGTGATTCCCGTGCCGCCCGGAACGCTGGTGCGCGACGCCGAGAGCGGCAAGATCATCAAGGATATGTCCGCCGACGAGGACTTCGTCCTCTGCAAAGGCGGGCGCGGCGGCTGGGGCAACCGGCATTTCGCCACGCCGACAAGGCAGATCCCCCGCTTTGCCAAGAGCGGCACGAAGGGCGAGGAGCGCGAGGTCACGCTGGAACTCAAGATGCTGGCGGATGTCGGGCTTGTCGGCTTCCCCAACGTCGGCAAATCCTCCATCCTCTCGCGCATCAGCGCGGCAAAGCCGAAGATCGCCGACTACCATTTCACCACGCTGTCGCCCAATCTCGGCGTGGTGCAGTCCGGCGAGGGCAAGGGCTTTGTCGTCGCTGACATTCCCGGGCTGATCGAGGGCGCCTCCGAGGGCGCGGGGCTGGGACACGAGTTTCTGCGCCATGTCGACCGCTGCCGCCTGATTTTGCACGTCGTGGACGTCTCGGGCACGGAGGGTCGCGACCCGGTGGAGGACATCGAGAAGATCAACACCGAGCTTGCGCGTTACGACGCGGGGCTGGCAAGCCGCCCGCAGATCATCGTCGCCAACAAGCACGACCTTGTGGCGTCGGGCGAAACCGACCTCGCGAAGTTTGAAGCCTACGTCAAGGCGCAGGGCTATGACCTCATCTATGTCAGCGCGCTGACGGGCGAGAACCTCGACGAGCTCAAGCGCATGACGGCGGAGAAGCTGGAAACCCTGCCGCCGCTCACGGTCTACGAGCCGGAGCTGACCCCGGAGGACGAGGCGCTGCCGCGCGGCGAACGCCGCACCACGGTGCGCCGCGAGAACAACACCTTCTATGTCGAGGGCGAGTGGCTGCTCAACCTCATGGGGCAGATCAACCCCGACGACTACGAATCGCTGTCGTTCTTCTCCCGCGTCCTGCAAAAGGCGGGTGTTATCGCCATGCTGGAAGAGAAGGGCGCCAAGGACGGCGACACCGTCAACATCTACGACTTTGAGTTTGATTTTGTGAAATAAAAAAGAAGCACGCCGCGGCGTGCTTCTTTTTTAGGATTATAACCGGGTCAACTGATAGACGGTGTAGCCCGCATCGTCTGCGATGTCAATCATGGCGCGAAACTTTTTGCTGTCCTTCACATCTGCCTGCGAAAAGCCGGAAAAATCCGCGCCCGGAATCCGGTCGCACAGCGTCGCGTAGAGTGCGTTGCGGTAAGCGATGTGTTTTGCGGATGTGTCCGCTCTGTTGGCAATCAGGTAGGTGTCGTTTGCGCTGTTTTCCATTGTATCGTCTCCTTTTTGATTTAAGTTAGTCTGCTGTGCGGTAAAAAGTACAATACTCAATTTTTGAGTATGCTACTATCGTTGTATCTGAAAAAGGGAGGGTGCAACATGGATTACCGCGTCAGAATGCGCGCAGTACGGGAGGATCACGACTATACACAGGCGGAGATCGGAAGGCTGCTCCACAAATCACAGCAGGGCTACGCCCACATTGAGACCGGCAGAACCGAGCTGAAGATCGACGACCTGAAAGTTCTCTGCCGCTTTTATGATGTTTCCGCCGACTACATGATCGGTCTGAGCGACGCGGCGCGTCCCTGCCCGAAGGAGTAAAAAAGAAGGTGCGGCGGCACCTTCTTTTTCATGTTTCTTTATTTTGCTGCGATGGATTTCAGCGTGTCGAGAACGGTATTCAGCGTATAGTGTGCGCCGCCGTTTGCGATGCTTTGCAGCATGATGAGCGCATCGGCAAGGTCGACATTGCCGTCCCTGTTGGCATCCAGGCGCGCGGCGGGATCCGGCAGCATCGTGTTTTCAAACCGATCGTTATTCTGCTCGAAGATCCAGTCGATGACCTCGGGCATCTTCGCAACCGTCGGCCAGATGTTGTGCTTGCCGCCCTCAATGACCGTGTACTTGAGCTTTGTGCCGCCTGCATTTTTGATGGCGGCGACAAGCGCGTCCGTGCCTTTGATGAGCAGCGTGGGGTCGGCATCGCCGTGGAAGGTCCAAATCGGGGTGTCGAGATAGCGCGCGGCGATCGCGGCTGCTCCCGCCTCGGTGACAGGACCCTGCGGCTGACCGGTGCCCGCCATAGGGACGACTGCCGCAAAGGTATGCGGATGCAGGGCAACCATCGCCCATGCCGCGCCCGCGCCGTTGGACGCGCCGCTGAGATAGATGCGCGAGGTGTCGATCACGTCGCAGTTGTCTTCGATAAAGATACCGAGCAGCTCCATGGCTGCATTGAGATAGGCGCGCTCCAGTGTGCCGTCGGCGATGTCGGCGGCAAATTTGTCACTGCCGGGATAAGAATTGCGTGCGATCCACATGTCGGAGGCAGGGCACTGCGGCGCAATCATGATGCAGTCGTAGTCCGAGCGGAAGACGGCGGTGTTCAGCTCCGTGCCGGTTGCGGAAATCTGTTTTGCATTGTCCGTGCCGCGCGAGCCGTTGCCGTGCATGTGGATGAAGACGGGGTAGGTCTTGCCGGACGCCTTGTAGCTCTCGGGGAGGTAATAGCGATAGGGAATGGTCAGCCCGTTGGAAGCGGTGTAGCTGCCCTTGGCGAAGATGTTCTTCGGCACAAGGTTTGCCGTCTCGGATGCGGCGCCGACACCGATGGCTGCGCCGGTGAGCAGGGTCGCTGCCAGCAGAAAACAGAGCAGATGCTTTTTCATATGTGAAAATCCTCCTGTTATCCATAGTTAATTTTATTATAAATGAAAAAAGCTTGGCTGTCCATCCCCAAAATTGCAGTTTTTGCATAGAAAAAGCAGGCACGCCGCGGCGTGCCTGCCTGTATTTTATGCCTGTGCCAGCTGCTTCAGGGTGTTTGTGACGTCGTTCAGGCTGTAGTTGCTGCTGCCGCGCAGGATGTCCGCCAGCATGGTGAGGACGTCCTGCAGATCGACCTTGCCGTCCCCGTTTGCATCCATGGGGTCGCGCACCGGCATCAGCGTGTTGCGGAAGTTCTCGTTCTTCTGCGCGAAGATCCAGTCGATCAGCCCATCTGTGCCTGCCGCCTGCGAAACGATGTCATGCGAACCGCCGGGGATGATCGTGAAGTTGATCTTCTTGCCGCCCGCTGCATTGACCGCATTGACGATGCCGCGCGTGCCCTCAATGGAGAGCGTGGTGTCCGCATCGCCGTGGAAGGTCCAGATCGGCAGATTGAGGTAGCTCGGCACCAGCGCATTCGCGCCCGCAGCGGTGACGGGGCTCAGACTGTTGCCCGTGCCGCACATCGGGATCGCCGCTGCAAAGACGTGGGGATGCAGGGCAGCCATCGCCCATGCCGCGCCGCCGCCGTTGGACGAGCCGGTGACGTAGATGCGGGAGGTGTCCGCCGGGATCGTTTTATCCGTGATGAAGCTGTTCAGCAGCTCCATCGCCGCATTCAGATAGTTGCGCGTCTCCAGCTTGCCGTCCGCAAGATCCGCCGCAAAGGCGTCGCTGCCGGGGTAGGCGTTTCGGTCGATCCACTCTGCGGGATGCGCGGGGCACTGCGGCGCGATCATGATGCATGCATAGTCGGAATTGAGCACGGCGGTGTTGAGCGCCGCGCCGTTGGTGGTCAGCTGCGAGACGTTGTCACTGCCGCGCGAGCCGTTGCCGTGCATGTAGAGAAAGACGGGGTAGGTCTTGCCGCTTGTCTGATAGCCTTCGGGCAGATAGTAGCGGTAGGGGATCGTCGTGCCGTCCGTCGCGGTGAAGCTGCCAGCGAGGAATACCTCTTCGGGGATTTTGTTTGAGGTTGTGCCCGCCTCGGTCACGATCTCGTTGAAGCCCGCGAGTTTGGCTTTCAGCGCGCGCGCCTGCTCGGCGGGAAGCGTCGAAAGGTCGATCCTCGATTTGGCGACTGTGCCCGTGGGCTGCCCGTTTGCCGCCGTGAGCGCGGAGAAATCGCCGCCCTTCACGGTGACCGTCAGGTTGCCGGTGAACTTGCTGGAGGTGCCGGCGTACCACTTGTTTGTAAAGCTGCCGCCGGTGATCCTGACATTGGCGGCGCCGCCGGTGCCGTTGTTGATCGAGCCGAAATACAGGATCGGCACTTCGCCGCCGGAGATGTCGACGTGCGCCATGCCGGTGAAGTCGCGGGAGACCTGGCGGGAGAAGGCGACGATGTTGAATTTGCCGCTCTTCACCGTGATGTGCGAGTCGAGGTCATCTGTCAGCGAATTGTATTTGTCGGCGCCGTTCTGCGTGCCGCCGACGATGGTTGCACCGTTGGAGGCGGCGGCATAGTTGCCGAAGTCCGCGCAGACAACGCCCTCTCCTATCGTGATGGGGTGGAACTGGGCGACAAAGATGGCGCCGTTATTCTTGACCGTTTCGGCGCCGAGACCGCGGAGGGTGATGTTCTCAAACGCGGTCGGTCCGTTCTGCACATAGCGCTTGCCATTGCAGAGAAGACCGGCACCATCCGCCGTGCGGTAGGAGGTGCCGCCGATCTCCTGCGTCAGCGTGACGAGACCCGCGTGCGCCGGCTCGACCAGGTGACCGTTTAACGTGTATGTGCCGACGAGAACGATCCTGCCGCCCGCGTCGCCGAGGGCGTTATAGGCGGCGGCAAGGTCGCCGAGCGGGGCGGACGCAGACGTACCGTCGCCGTTTCCGCCGTCCGAAACGTATACAACCTGTTCCGCCGCCGCTGCGCCGATCAGCAGCAGGGCACCGAGCAGGAGCGTGACAAGCCAGATATGCTTTTTCATAGTTGCAACCTTCCTTTTAGAAAATGACAGATGTCTTCAATTCAATTGTAAGCGGAAGGGGCAGCGGGGTCAATGCAAAAAAAATGATACAATTCTATTCTTTTTTGCATGCTTTGTCAAATTGCTGCAAATCAAAATGCGATAAATGATCATTTTGCACAAAAATACGTCTTCTTTTCCGCGTCGAGCGGATCGCAGAAAAGCCGCCGCAGGCGGCGGCAAGCCACGGCGCGTCTCCTTTCGGGAATTTCGATGCGGGCGGATGCAATGCAAAAAAACAGCGTGATTTCCGCACGGTTTGTATAAAACCGCGCCGTGCCGCAAACAATAAGCCGATACATCCGAAGGAGGTTCGGCAATGAAAAACAAAAAGATTGCACCGCTGTTTCTGAAGATTTTCTCGGTGCTGGTGCTTGCCGTGTCGCTGTTTTACATGGTGGGCGCGATCGATGACGGCAGCGTGTATCACGACGTGCTGCGCCTGCATGTCATCGCCAATTCGGACGATAAAGCGGACCAGGAGTTGAAGCTGGAGGTGCGCGACCGCATTCTCGAAGCCTACGGCACGCGGCTCTCCGGCTTTTCCTGCAAGGCGGATGCCGAGGCGGCGGCAGTTTCGCTGCTGCCCGAGATCGAGGCGACGGTGAACGGCTTTCTCGGCGGGCGCGCGCCGTACACCTGCGCCGTGACGGTTGCCGAGGAGTATTTCCCGACCAAAAGCTACGGGGAATATCGCCTGCCGCGCGGGGTCTATACCGCGCTGTGCGTGCGTCTCGGCAAAGCCGCGGGCGAGAATTTCTGGTGCGTGCTGTATCCGCCGCTCTGCCTCGGTGCGGCGAGCGCGGATGAGAAAGACATGGAGGACTTGTTTCTGTCGTCCGGGCTGACCGAGGCGGAATACGAGCTGATGCGCGGCGAAAAGCCGGTCTTCCGCGTGCGCTTCCGGCTACTCGAATGGCTGCACGGGGAGAAATGAGGGAGAATCTGTTGCCCGTGGCAATCATAGCGCACGAACCCAGCCTTCCCCCAACGGGAAAGCCGAAGAGCCGCGCAAACTTTTGCATCACAAAAAAGAGGCTGTTCAACCACACGGTTGAGTAGCCTCTTTCATACTTCTTTATTTGATATTTCCCTCGTAGACCTCCGAGATCATGCCGGGAATCTCGCGGATCATATAATGGATCACCAGCGTGTTTTTGTAGGGGGACGCGATGCCGGAGACGTCCCTGCCGCTCTGCGTCTCTGCCAGCATTACGGCGCGGAAGACGTGAAAATTGTTGGTCACCACGGCAAAGGTCGCGTCTTCCTCCATCAACGCAAGGCTGTTGCGGATATTCTCGTTGGTGTCGCGCGACTGGTCCTCGAGGATCAGACGCCCGCCGTCGATGCCGCGCTCGGTCAGTACGTTGTACATGCACTGCGCCTCGCTGATCTCCTCATCCGCGCCCTGTCCGCCCGATAGGATGGCGCGGGTGTCCGGATTTTTGCGCAGATAGTCCTCGGCGGCGTCAATACGCCAGAGGAGGGCATTGCTCGGGCGATCGCCGCGCAGATGCGCGCCGAGCACCACAATGTAGTCAAGCCCGTCTTCACCCTTTGCCCCCATCCCGGAGACCACGCCCACCTCGATCACAAGTGAGAGCGCCGCGACAAAGGCAAGGAGCACACAACCGGCGCGGAACAGCCAGCCGGGCAGGGGTAGACGCCCGTACCGCGCAGTCAGCGCCGCCGCAACCAGGCAGACAACGCCGCCGAGCGCCCAAATGCCGAGCATCGAGATGCGGAAACCCGCAAAGATGCCGCTGATGATGTAATAGACCAGCATGGCAAGCCCGAGGACGAGCCAGACCGTTGTTTTGATCTTTTCCGCTTTGGTGCGATTTTGCATGATGTCCTCCTATGGATGAAAAAAGCAGACAACGAATGCTACCTGCTTCTTCTGTCAATCGATATGTTCTCCGGCGGGGAGGCGTCAGATGGCGCGCTCTACCTTGCCCGAACGGAGACAACGGGAACAAACGTAAACCGTCTTGGGTGTTCCGTTAACAACAGCCTTGACCTTGCGGATATTCGGCTTCCACATTCTGTTCGTCTTGCGATTCGAGTGGGAAACGTTATGACCGAAGGTTACGCCCTTGTTGCATACGCTGCACTTTGCCATGTGAATTACACCTCCATACTAAACTCTTATATCAATTTTTATCATACAAATATAGTTCGCCTGACGCGACAACCGATATTATAGCATACCGATTGCGAAAATGCAAGAGAAAAATGCAATTTTCCAAAAAAGTTTATTTAGCGCGTTTTTCGGCGATTTTTGCGACCTGCGGCTCCATCTTCGCCCAGAATGCGTCGGCGATCAGCTGCATGCCGAGGTCGCTCGGGTGATTGAACCTGCCGTGCGTATCGGCACGCGTGCCGATGCCACCGAGCGGCACCCAGGTGTCGCCGAACTGCTCTGCCACGGCGAATTTCTCCGCATCGAGCACCGGACGGACATAGAATCCCTCGCCGTGGAAGACGACGGCACTTCCCGCAGGGTCGAGGTAACGGCGCATGTCGGCGTAGGCGTCGGCAAAGCGGCGCGGCGGCGTCTCTGTCGTCTCGTAGTCCTTCGGCACATTGGCACCGAAGAACATCACGATGATGTCCGCGCCGAAGGCGGCGGCATCCGCATGCGCGTCCGAAGGCTTTGCGCCGTTCCACAGGTTTGCCTCATAGCTGCCGACCTGCGCGATCGCCCATGCGGGATTCGGATCGTAACGGCGGATGCGGTCGAGCAGCAGATGCACATAGTCGTGCGCCTCGTCGGACGCCGCCATGCCGCAGTCGTTCAGCCAGCCCATGGCGGGGCGGGGTGAATGCTTGGTAATGGAGTTGCCCGCGAAAAGAATGCGCAGGCCGCTGTTTTCGTGGATAAACACGCTTTGTCTGACCTGTCCCACGGCGGGGACATCGTTTTTTTGCAGATCTGTCATGATGGTTCTCCTTATAAATTGAGGTCGGCGCGGATATAGCCGTCTTCGATCTTGTCTAACCTGACCTTACGCAACTCGCCGTGCAGATCCGCGTCGGACGCGGCGCGCACCTCGGCAAAGGCGGCGGTGTGTCCGCTCCACAGCCCGCCGATCTTCTGTTCAAACAGGACAGTCTCGGTCGGGTGCGCTGCGAGAATTTCGGCAAGGCAGTGTGCCGTACTTTCGGCGGAGAGGGCGATCAGCGCCTGCGAGCGCGCATGCTTGACCTCCTCTGGAATCTGATCCGGCATTTTTGCGGCGGGCGTGCCCGCACGCTTTGAGTATTTGAACACATGCGTCGCAAGGAAGCCGACACGGCGGGCAAATTCCATCGTCTCGGCGAAGTCCTCGTCGGTCTCGCCGGGGAAACCGACGATAAAGTCGGTGGTGAACTGCACACCGGGCAGCGCCGCGCGGGTGTTCCGCAGCGCCGTTTCCGCATTGTATTTGCGCCGCATGGCGGCAAGTGTGCGCGATGAGCCGCTCTGCATGGAGAGGTGAAAATGCGGCGTGAGCTTTCCGACCTTTGCAATGCGGTCGAGAAAGGCGGGGCGCATCAGCGTCGGTTCGAGCGAGCCGAGACGGATGCGCTCGATGCCGTCGATGCCGTTCACCGCGTCGAGCAGGTCGCACAGGCTCTCGCCCGTGTCCGCGCCGAAGGACGCGGTCTCAATGCCGGTCAGCACCACCTCGCGCACACCTGCGTCGGTGAGTGCGCGCGCCTCGGCGACGACATCGGCAATTTTCTTGGAGCGGACGTGCCCGCGCGCATCCGGAATCTTGCAGTAGGCGCAGCGGTTATCACAGCCGTCCTCGATCTTGATGTAGGCGCGGGTGCGCGGCGCATGCAGGATGCGCATGGACTCAAAGTCCGCGCCTGCAAGCGGGGCGACCTCGATCTTCGGGATCGCCTTGCCGTCGAGCAGCTCGAGTGCGCGTTCCACCGTGCGCAGCTTGTTCTGTGTGCCGCAGACGTAGGCAACGCCGTCGATGGCGGAGACAGATTCGGGCGATACCTGCGAATAGCAGCCGCAGACCATGATCTTCGTTTCGGGCGACTGCCGCACCAGGCGGCGGATCAGCTGGCGGCACTTGCGGTCGCCCTCGGCGGTCACGGTGCAGGTGTTGATCACGGCGATGTCGGCGCCCTCCGTCACCGGTGTAAAACCGCGGCGCACCGCCTCTTCGAGGATGGCTTCGCTCTCGTACTGGCTGACCTTGCAGCCCAGGGTATAGACCGCGAATGTCCGGTGCATGAGACCGCCTCCTTTTCGATGCAACATCAAACCACTTTATCATACCACACTTTTTTCGCCGCGTAAATAGAAAAATGTTTGTTTTGACATATGAAAATCCGCAAAACGGCTTGCAAAAGGGTGGGCTGCGGTGGTATAATAACATGAAAATGAAATAGCCGAAAGGCGGACTGGAGACACAATGAGTAAATTACATGTATTCGATCATCCCCTGATCGCGCATAAGCTGTCGATTATGCGCCAGACCAAGACCGGTTCCAAGGACTTCCGCGAACTGCTCAACGAGATCGCGATGCTGATGGGCTACGAGATCACGCGCGACCTGCCGGTTGAGGACTACGAGATCGAGACCCCCCTCGAGAAGATGGCGGGCAAGCGCATCTCCGGCAAGAAGCTGGCGATCGTGCCGATCCTGCGTGCAGGCCTCGGCATGGTGGACGGTCTGCTCACCCTCGTGCCCGTTGCCAAGGTCGGTCACATCGGTCTGTACCGCGACCCCGAGACGCACACACCGGTCGAATACTACTGCAAGCTGCCCGAGGATATTGAGAACCGCATTGTCATCCTGGTTGACCCCATGCTGGCAACCGGCGGCAGCGCGATCGACGCGATCAATATGCTCAAGAAGCGCGGCGTCTCCAACATCCGTTTCATGTGTCTCGTTGCTGCACCCGAGGGTGTTGCCGCACTCCAGGCGGCGCATCCCGACGTGGATATTTTCACGGCTGCGCTGGATCGCCAGCTCAATGAGCACAAGTACATTCTCCCGGGTCTCGGCGACGCGGGCGACCGCATTTTCGGCACGAAGTAAGCCATGCGCATCCTGACCGTCGGGCAGAACGACGCGGGGCAGCGGCTGGATAAGTTCCTGCAAAAGGCGCTCTACGGCATGCCGCAATCGCTGATGTACCGGCTGATCCGACAGAAAAAGATCAAGGTCAACCGCAAGCGCGCCGAGGGCGGGCAGATGCTCTCCGAGGGCGATACGGTGCAGCTGTTTATCGCCGAAGATTTCTTCACGGGCGGTGAACGAAAGGGCAGCGAGAGCGAGCTCTCCCGCGTGCACCCGAACCTTGACATTGTGTATGAGGATGCAAACATCCTGCTGCTCAACAAGCGCCCGGGCGTGCTGGTGCATGACGACGCCGAGGGGCAGAGCGACACGCTCCTGCTCCATGCCAAGGCGTATCTCTATCAGAAGGGTGAGTACGATCCCGCTGCGGAGCAGTCCTTTGCGCCCGCGCTCTGCAACCGCATCGACCGCAATACGGGCGGCGTGGTGATCCTTGCAAAGAATGCCGAGGCGCTGCGCGTGATGAACGAAAAGATCCGGAACGGCGAGGTCTCGAAATTCTATCTGGCGGCGGTGCACGGCATCCTGCGGAAAAAGAGCGACACGCTCCTTGCCTGGCTGAAGAAGAACCCAGCCACCAATACCGTGAAGATCTACACAGCGTCGGATAAACCGCGCGATGCCAAGCGCATCGCCACGCGCTACCGTGTTCTCGCGGAGAAAAACGGCGATTCGCTCATCGAGGTCGAGCTGCTCACAGGCAGGACGCATCAGATCCGCGCACAGTTTGCCGAGATCGGGCATCCCCTGCTCGGCGACGGCAAGTACGGCGTCAACCGCGACGATCGGCGGCGCGGATATAAGTTTCAGGCACTCTATGCCTACCGTCTGCGCTTTGATTTTGCGGACACGACGGGGGCGCTCGGCTACCTTTGCGGTAAAGAATACAGGCTTCCCGGGGGGGCTGTCTGGTTTGTCCCCGATTTTATGGAATGAGAGGTGTTTTGGATGGTACGCATTGAAATGGAGGACGGCGGCGTCATCACGATCGCGCTCGATCACGATGCCGCACCGAAAACGGTTGAGAATTTTGAGAAGCTCGTCTCCGAGGGCTTTTATGACGGGCTGATCTTTCACCGCGTCATCCGCGGCTTTATGATCCAGGGCGGTGACCCCACCGGCACCGGCATGGGCGGCGCGGATGAGAACATCGTCGGCGAGTTTGCGCTCAACGGGCATCCCAATCCGATCAGTCACAAGCGCGGCGTGATCTCCATGGCGCGTGCGCAGGACTTCAATTCTGCGTCCTCGCAGTTCTTTATCGTGCATGAGGATGCGCCGTATCTGGATGAGCAGTATGCCGCATTCGGGCATGTCGTGGACGGCATGGACGTGGTGGACGAGATCGCCAATGTCCCCACCGGGTACATGGATCGTCCCCGCACCGATATGCGCATGAAAAAGGTCACCCTTGTGGAAGACTGATTGTAAAAAATATCATTTTTCGATGCATCCGAACGGAGAAACCCCGTTCGGGTGTATTTTTTGTATTCTGACGCTTTTCGTTAGATTGCGCGATACCTGCAAGAAAACGGAAGATAACGGAAAATCCCCTTGTATGCCCCGGATTACCTATGGTATAATATAGGCAAATCGGAAATACAGGGGGATTCTTTTATGAAACTGTTTTTGAGCGGCGGTGCGGCGGACGGCAATCCGGGCTACCACGGATTTTTGGAGGCGGTCGATCGCACAAAGCCGATCCTTTATATTTGTTTTGCAGTGGCGCCGCGCAACCGCGTTGCCCGCTATGCGGACTTTGCCGCGCGCATGGCGCGGGAAGGCGTGCTTTCCACGCGGCTCTGTGACAGCGCCGCATGGCTCGGTGAGGCGGATCTCAGCGCGTTCGGCGGCATCTTTTGCAGCGGCGGCAACACCTATCGTCTCCTGAAAAGCCTTCGGGAGCATGGCGGCATCGAGAATATCAAAGCCTATCTCGCCGCCGGCGGCGTCTGGTACGGCAGCAGCGCGGGCGCGGTCGTGTGCGGCGCGGACATTCAGCCGATCTGCTATATGGACCCGAATACGGTCGCGCTGCGCGACACGCGCGGGCTGAACCTCATCGGCGGGTGGTCGACGGTGGCGCATTACAATTCCTCTGCCGAGCCGGAGGTCAACGAAGAGTTCAACGCGGCGGTCGCCGAGCTTGCCAAGGATTATCCGAAACTGCTGGGGCTGCCCGAGGCAACGAGCGTGGTGGTCGAGGACGGCAGAAAGTATATCTGCGGCGCACCCTGCCCGGTCTTTGAGGGCGGCGTGCAGACCCGCATTCTCGCCGATGGCGAGGCGTTCGATTAACGCAGAAAAGGCGGCTTCCGCCGCGCGGAACACCGATGCAGGAAACAAACGATGGATGAGATATATGCTTACAACGAGTATCTGCGGCAGGAATACGAGCGGACGCATGATATACGGATGTGTCCGTTGCACTTGAAGAGTATACTCCGGATGCGTACTTCTGTGAACCGAAAGCATTTATTGATGAATTCATTTTGGGAACACAGGTGCCGTACGACAGATTGAGAGTATTGCGCGAGAAGCTTGAACGTGTCGAGCAATCCTGCCCGCAGCAAGAATTGCGCAGAAAGGCTGAACCATGATCAAAAGTTATTATATTGACGCGTTGAACGAACGTCTCCCGTACACCAAATTCATTGATTATATGGTTGCCCATAGCGATGCGTTCTCGGTTGTGTACTTTAAGTATCATGATTCCGAACGGACGAAAAAGTCCACGCGCGAGATGAAAAAACAGCTTGAACCGTATAAACTGTTCTCCTGCAATGTTGACAAGTGGCCGGGCACGGAGACGGAAAACGAATTCGGGCATATTTGCAGGTTGGCTGTTTACAGATGCGATGAAGCTGTTGCAGACATCCTGAAAACGGTTGACCATCTGTATGCGTGGAATTATCCCGCCTTTCCGATGGATCTGGCATTTTACCGGGACGGATACGCATGGTTTTCATCCTGCGCCCATGAATGGCTGATGTGGTTTTATACAAACGATGTGCTTGCCGTGGAGGCGCTGGCTGCACAAGGGCTGTCCGTAGAAGAAGACGGAGAGAAAGACATTGAAAAAATGTTTCTTCTGCCCGTCGCTGCTGCAAAAAAGCTTGATATAAGCGGAAGAAAAGGCTGAAAAGTATGATGGATAAAATTCTCTCAGTATATGAGAATGTTGATTCCGCACGCATCATTGTTTGTCCGTGCAGTCAATTTGCAGATAAAGGCGGCTAATGAATCGGAACATGCAAACGCAAGACGAATGTTTGGAGGATAAAAATGACAAAAACTGTATTTGCAACAATAAAATGGATAGATCCATTACGCGGGCAGCGATTCGTTGTCCCCTCAGATGCAAAATATGGTCCTATCATTCGATTTTCTGACCAGAAGTTATCTGATGAAGGATCATGGAGTGCAATTATTGTGTTCAAAAAAAGGAATCCGGACGGAAGCGTTTTGGCAGAACTTTCATATTTAAGTGAATTTGCACCGATTTATCATCTTACATCCGGAAATAAATTTACACTTTTTGAAGGACCGCACAAAGTCGCGCAGGGCGTTATTTTATAGCCATGCGGTTTGTTTGTGTGTACAGTCGCAAAAATAATAAATAAAAAGAGCGAGGATGAGCGTAGTGATCAATTTTCTGTGCGGAGATTACTATTTGTACGTGTCAGAATATGATTCTGAAAATGAAATGATAGAAAAACTGCGCGGAAAAAATGATTCTATCATCTTGAAGAAATCCGAGCATGTGCTGAATAGCTATATGATTAACGGCTGTTGCGAAATGGACGGTAAATCAATCGGGATAGGAATTCTGTCTTCTGATCCGGAAGTGGCACCAACCGTTTCATTTGACCCGTTTGGTTTTCTGTATATTCATAACGGACAAATTTTTTCAGTTGTTGATTTGAATCAGAAAGTAACGGTTTTTGAGCATCAGGCGATGTGCGATGTGTTCTTTTTCAAGGTGTTCCCCAAAGCTATACTGTTGGTTGAAGAAATCCAAATCGAATTGCTCTCCCGCACAGGAGACTGTATTCGTTCCTATGCGTTTGATGATATTTTGGAAGATTATCAGATTATTGGAACAACTTTACATTATAGAACGCAGTCAAATACCGGAACCGTAGACTTAAAAGAGTTCGGGTTGCTTTAACAGCAGACAACCAAGGCAGAATCAATAGTACGAGTAGACGACGATATACCGGAGGTGAAAGCGGAATGGCACAAACAGAAAGCTGTAATTGCGCTGCAATGGATGATGAAGACCTCGATACCTGGAAGAAATTTGAGAAAGCAAAAGAATACTTTGAAGCGCAGGTAAAGCAGGGGATTTTCGAAGAAGAAAAAGTCACTAAGCCTTATCATACATGGCGAAGTGATGGACTGGAAGGTCTCTTAGGCTTGGAAAAACGATATGCAACAAAATGGTACAGGTGCCGTGTGTGCGGATGCCTTTGGGAAATTAAATACCCCGATTTTCCGCTCACCGGTTTTGTCAGAAAACTCGAAAACGGAGAATACGTTCCGTTAGAAGAATAAAGCATCAATCATTGCAAACGGTGTATTTTCCGCACCGCCCAAAATGCCGGTTGAACAACGAAGACTAAAAAAGCAACGGAAATTCAAATTGTATATGGTGTATAGAAAAATGAAAGTTAAAGCAAGATTCGTTCTACCCATGACAGACGATGTGGCGGAAGCCTTTTTTCAGAAGCTCGGCATGTGCATACCGGAGGAAGGACGCAAAATCGGTCTGTATGTACTCGAACCGGAGTTACACAGTGATTTTTTTGTGTGTATAACAAACACACTGCATGAATTGGGAATAGACTGCGGGTATACTGAAGAACGGGAATATACGAAGCGGGAAATGGAAAATACACCGTTGTTTATGATAACGCCTTTGCATTGCCGCGCAGGGTATCCGCAGCCGGAAAAAGAGTATTTGTCGATTTCGTTTAATTCAGCCGATGGCTGCCCTTTCTGCTCTAATGGTCGGCTGCAAACCGCACCGCTGCACCTGTGCGACAGTATTCGCCTTGGAAAAACGGATATAACCGGAGTTGAGTGGACAAATGAACTGGTTGTTTCTGCACGCGCGCGAGAGATCATTGAACAGGCAGGGGTGAGCGGATGCACCTTTTGGGAACTGATTGCGCAGAAAAGCAACAAGCCTTTCGAGGCTGTTTTTCAATTAAAGATTACGGGGCAACTTCCGCCGATGGCTGAAGAAACTGTATTCTCGGAATCGCAGGCAGTTTCCGTAAGCGGATTCACGTTTCGACCGTTTTGCCCGAACGGCTGCGGCGAGAAGAGCCTGAAGAGCTTGCCGTACTACCACGCGCATGATTTGGAGAACATTCCGGACTTCGCGTTGTCTTCTGAATGGATCGGCGGCGGGCGCGGACGTTTCCGTCTCCCGTTCGCTTCGCAAAAGGTATACCGGCTGTTCCGGGAGAACAAACTGAAGGGGCTGCGCTTCGAGCCTGTGATGCTGATTCCCTGACAGGGAAAAAGGATGTTTCGGCAGAGTACATTGCATCAAAGGAGATCAACATGCCATGAAAAATAATTTTTCACGGAGCTTTGCAAAATTGCTTTTGCCAATCACCTTGTTTTGCGCGGTGCTCCTCGGCGCCTATCTGCTGGCTATACTATATTTCGGGAACTCTGCAAATTACGAAGCCGTGTTTACAGGTACGCAGACGGCATTCCTTTTGTCGGGCGGCTGCGGTGTGGTGTTGGGCTGCGTGGGTACGCTTCTGCTTTTGAAACGGAAGAAAAATAACGTATATCTTGCGCCGACTTTGGCTTGCGCGGGATGCTGGGTGTCGGTTTTTACCGTACTGTTCTCTGCGAGTACAAACGGTGTTGCAGAGCATACGACCTATCGGACTTGCGCTGTTATTTTCGCTATGTTCGGAAGTGCATTTCTCTCCGCCGGGGTTACGCTTGGTTTTGTATATCGCAGAAGCGGCACGGCAAAGGCAATCGGGCACATGACCGCCGGCGTTGCTGCGTTACTCCTGCTTATGGTTTTTATACCGATGAAACTGTGCCTACACGCTTTGCCGAACCCGGAAAATGGATCGTATTATATTGTAGACCCCTCCGATTCTACGATTGTCGGCGACGAAAACGGCTTTTTTGAGGAATCTGCACGGAAGACCTTCAGCTTGGAACGGCAATTCGGGGGCGGGGTGTCGCAAAGACTGTGGCAAGAAGAAGGCACGCTCTTTATTTTGTATGGAGAAGCGCAGAAAGAAAAAGGCTCTGCAGCGGACGACGGAACCGAGCATTATCGGATCATCGCAAGCGACTGGGATGTATATGGAGCTGTGAGCAGACATGGCGTTTGCAGCGCCGTTTTGCCGCGGCACTATCTGAACCTGTATGATTCTGCATGGGTAGATGCTATCCTTGACCGGCTGTTCTTTATCCATGACGGACAGACGGCATATTTTTAAGCATGTCGGAGGGCGTATAGAAGTATGGTTTTTTGCTGTGAATCCATGGAGTATTCGCCGAATGGATCGATTTGTTTCGGAAATTGCGGCTGCGGTCGGGGCTCCGATGCACATTATTTTGGGTGCGCCGCTGATATGCAATGAAACGACGCTTGTGTTGCCTCGGATCAGCACTATAATCATGGCTGTATGAATGCATTAATGCCCGCTTTTCCCGATCGATTTAATTTTAATAAGGTGAAAGACAGTATTCTGAATCATATTGCAGTAGAATAATACATTCAACCAGTATTTCGAATTTGTATTCGGATATTAAATTTTTAACTAGGCAAGCAAATGAGTTTTATTTTGAATACTCAAGTTCTGAGAAAGCGTATGAAAAAGTCAATACAATATTGAAAAACAACACTTAAAGATAATGCTGAAAACACACTGACGGTTTGCTTATAACGTATTTAAATTAGGAGAGGTAGAAGAATGAAAGAAATACGTTGGTTACTAAAGCCATATGCTATGATACTTCGCAATGCGAAAAAAACGACAAGCAGCTCTTATACAGACATTAGAAAGGGCACAACTGGTATTTTGTCTCCAGATCCATTTACAGTAACTTATGCAAATACCAACTTTTCAACTATTACATACAATCAATCTTCAGGAACATATGTATCCAGTTATAGTGGCGACCCAGTTGCTACTTATCCGTTGCGCATCGCTTCCGGTTTTAATGCAACATATAAAAAAATTGATCTCATTAATTCAGTTTTTACTCCAGAAAGCACAATGTCGCTGGAAGAAAAAATATATTGGATTGCGTATTACATCAAAGAATATCCGCAAGGTGTTGGTATCGAATTCTACAATGCTATCTCCGGCTATCATTTGATTGTCGGTGTAGAGACAACGTTAAGTTTGGATTTCGGAGGACCGATTTCTGAAATTGCCAAGTTGGCAGCGAATAATCCAGAATTGTTGCCTCAAGCCAAAATTAACTCTGCTAATGAAATCGATGGTGTAAACACTCCTGCACAAATTGCTTATCGCAACAGCACCATTAATGATATGCTTTCTGTTTACAATACTAATGATATAACCTATGGCGAATTTTTCACGGTTTGCGATCCGGTTCATTATAATTCGACTCCGGGAAATTATGTTTCGCTAAATGACACATGGACTGCTTCGGCATATGATTTGAATGATGTCAAATCCATTAGATTAATGTATTAATTGTTAGGTTATGGGAAGCATGGCTGCCAAATGGATCGATTTCCTGTCAGCCAGATAGATAATGAATGTAGGCAAGACCTTCTATAAATATATTTTAGGGGGCCTTGTCTGCGTCATTGTCGATAATAAGATGATTGGGCGGTGCTTATGAAACTGCAAAGGATGGTTTTGTTTATTGCTATCGTTTTGGTTTCCGTCTCTTTCGGCGGCTGTCAGTTTTTGTCCGAGATTGAGGAAAGCCAAGGTATAACGTCGGATGCCCGGCGCGATGACGCGGATGCAGTCAATCAACGGATAGCACAATTAAAGCAGCTGCTCCGGGAGGATATGCCGATTACCGACGGCTCTACTTCTGCAATTCCGTTGGATGCTGCGATTCGAGCCGGTTTGTTCGATATTTCTATCGGCGAAGCGCAAGCGCAAGTCTCGCATAGCACTTCGCATACCGCTTTCACAAATCTGTTGAGCGGAAGCTGTGAACTCGTCTTTTGCCATCTGCTGTCCGATGCGCAGTATCGGCAGGCGGAGGCTGCAGGTGTTGAGGTCGAACAAACGCCGATTGCGAGAGAAGGCTTTGTCTTTTTGGTCAGTAAAAAGAACCCGGTGGACAGTCTGACGGCAGAACAAATCAAGATGATCTATGCCGGCAAAATTACGAACTGGAGCGAAGTCGGCGGGAATGATGAGCCTATCATTCCGTATCAACGGAATGTGGATTCCGGCAGCCAGAATTATATGTCCGCATTCATGGGAGAAATACCGCTGATGCAGGCGCCAACTGCATTGCGACCGGGGAGCATGGATACGCTTGTTGATGCAATCGCCGGGTATGACGGGGCGAGCGGGAGCATTGGCTATTCCGTGTATTCCTATGTAGGCGGTATGTACGATGCTGACGGCGGTGTTAAAATGCTTAAG
>ENA-ORIC01001655-ORIC01001655.1-human-gut-metagenome-genome-assembly--contig:-NODE-1655-length-20678-cov-4.724382_pt1 | contig 20678 bp, 21 predicted proteins | sample MGYA00243023_ERZ508732 | MGnify/ENA primary metagenome ERZ508732 (study PRJEB26277, sample SAMN04329767) | human gut metagenome | biome: human-associated habitat | host: Homo sapiens | place: USA...
TGGATTTCTCTTTATTTATATTAGTCATAGCTACGAGGTACACGATCACTAAGCAAACAAAGGACCTCATAGTTGATAGTGCCGCGTTTTTCAGCCACCTCTGTCGCAGTGATACTTGCTCCCCCATTTTCACCCATAAGAGTGACAGGAGTTCCTAGGGGATAAACCTTAGGAAGGCGAACAGTGATCTGGTCCATAGACACACGCCCAACAATAGGACAAAGCTGTCCATCCACAATAACGTGGAAACCTTGTAAATCTCTGGTCCAACCATCCGCATAGCCAATCGGAATGGTTCCAATAACCTCATCAGCTGTCGTCGTATACGTTGCACCATAACCCACATCTTGACCTGCTGGCAGGGTCTTAACATGAACAAGTGCTGTCTCCAAACTTAAAGCAGGACGAATGTTATATGGAAGGTCTAAAACACTGCCACTAGGATTGAGACCATAGATGACGACACCCAGACGTACCGCATTAAAGACTGTTTCTGCATGCCAGATACTTGTCGCAGAGTTGCTAGCATGTACCAAGCGAGGGCGGTCCACCAAGTTATTAACCAAATCCGTGAAGAAGGCTAATTGACGCTTGAATTTACTATCATCTGCCTCATCAGCCGTTGCAAAATGAGTAAAAATACCTTCGACATCCGCACCAAGTGATTTCAGACCAGCAATCAAGCTATCCGTATCCTCTTGGCTACGCACCCCAATACGGCCCATACCTGAATCAACCTTAATATGACAGGTCAAACCAGTTAAATCAAGCCCTTGATCCTTAGCCATTTTCAACCACTCAAGCGAAGCTACCGTCAGAGTGATGTTTTCTTGAATAGCCAAAGGAACCTCGTCTGGCAAGACGACTCCTAAAATGAGTATCGGTTGCTCCAAGCCAGCTTGACGAAGTTCAAGCGCCTCGTCTAGGTTGGAAACACAAAAACCATCCACCTGCTTAGATACATGCTTGGCCACTTCGACAGCACCATGACCATAAGCATTGGCCTTAACAACTGCAAAAGTCTTTACTTGTTTAGGGATGTGACTAACCACTTGTTCAATATTTTCTGAAATTGCTGATAGATCAACCTTTGCCAAGGTTGGTCGATGTAAACTTGAGATCATAAGCTATCCTCTTCCAACATCTATCTCTTAGTTTTTTTCTAAAATGACACTTGCCTGAACAAAATCACCGCTATGGGAAATCGAGATAAAGACATTTCCTTCAAATGGTGATTGGGTCACTACTGGAGCTCCCTTGTCATTGGTCAAAATTTCAATATCCTTAAACCCGACTGCTCCAATACCTGTACCCCAGGCCTTTGAAAATGCTTCCTTACCAGCCCAGCGACCTGCTAAATAGGACATCTGACGATTGCCAGAAAGGGATTCAAAACGCTCCCACTCTTTTGGTGTCAATACCTTTTTTGCAAAGCGTGGATTGCGGTCATAAGCCTTTTTAACAGCTGAAATTTCCTGCAAGTCTATACCATGTCCAAAAATCATAATTGTTACGAAAGTCGATTGTGGATTTCACGAATAAGGCTATCTGTCTTATCCCAACCAAGACATGGATCTGTGATTGATTTACCGTAAACTTCAGGTGTGTCCTGACGACCATCCTCAAGGTAAGACTCAATCATAAAGCCACGCACGGTATCCGCGATACGCTCATCCCACTCACGGTTAAGAAGGACTTCACGCACAATGCGAACTTGTTCCATGAAGTTTTTACCTGAGTTATCATGGTTTGTATCAACAAGAATAAATGGGTTTTCCAGATTAAGTGCACTATACTTGTCCAAAGCCTTAACCAAGTCCTCGTAATGGTAGTTGACAATGTTCTGACCATTTTCATTGTTGGCGCCACGCAGGATAGCGTGAGCGAGTGGGTTACCATCTGTTTTAACTTCAGCACCATTGTAAAGGAAATGCTGTTGATTCTGCGCCGCATAGATACCATTAAACATGACATTCAAATTCCCTGACGTTGGGTTCTTCAAGCCAATTGGCACATCAATACCTGAAGCTACAAAGCGGTGTTCTTGGTCCTCGACAGAACGTGCTCCAATAGCGTGATAGCTAAGCAGATCATCAAAGAAGGAAAGATTTGACGGATAAAGCATCTCGTCAGCGATTGGGAGGCCTGTTTCAGTAATAATACGTGACTGAAGGTGGCGAACCGCCTTAACCCCAGCAAGAAGGTCTACATCACCCTCTGCATCTGGTTGGTGGATAAGCCCCTTATAACCGTCCCCATTAGTACGTGGTTTAGCTGTATAAACACGCATAACAATAAAGATTTTATCTTTCACTTCTTCCTGAAGTTTGGCCAAACGGTGAGCATAGTCAAGAACGGCTTCTTCATTATCAGATGAACATGGACCAATAACCAAGAGAATACGTTTGTCCTCACCCTTGATAATTTTTGCCAAGGCCTCATCATTAGCCTGTTTAGTTACTAGTGCGTCTCCCGTAAGAGCATGCAATTTCCTTACTTCCGCTACATCAATCAGCGGACTATTTTGATGAATTCCCATCTATTTCCCTCTCTTTGTGAAAAGAGAGCGAACCGCTTGGTCATCCAAACGGTTCACTCCCCATATATGGTTTCTGTTACCTTATTATTTTGACAAAGTATCGTGGATTTCACGAATCAATTCTTCTGTCTTATCCCAACCAAGACATGGGTCAGTGATTGATTTACCATAGACATCTGGCGCATCTTGACGGCCATCTTCAAGGTAAGATTCAATCATGAAACCACGTGCAACTTTGTTGATTTTTTCATTCCAGTCACGGTTAATCAAGGTTTGACGAACGATACGGATTTGTTCCAAGTAACGTTTACCTGAGTTATCATGGTTTGTATCAATAACGATGAATGGATTTTCAAGGCCCATTTGTTCATAGTGTTCGATTGTTTCAAGCACATCATCATAGTAGAAGTTAGGCACGTTTTTACCATATTCATTCGTTGAACCACGAAGAATAACGTGTGCCAATGGGTTCCCTGGAGTTTCAACTTCTTCACCGTTAAAGAGGAAGTTTTGTTTGTTTTGTGCGGCGTAGATACCGTTAAACATCACGTTAAGGTTCCCTGATGTTGGATTCTTCATACCAGTTGGAACATCAATACCTGACGCAACAAAACGGTGTTGTTGGTCTTCTACAGAACGTGCACCGATGGCAATATATGACACAAGGTCATCTACCAAAGGAAGGTTTTCTGGGTAAAGCATTTCATCAGCAGTTGTGATACCAGTTTCAGTGATAACACGGTAGTGAAGATTACGCACAGCCTTGATACCATTGATTAGGTTTGGTTTACCTTCAGCATCAGGTTGGTGGACAAGCCCTTTATAACCATCACCATTTGTACGAGGTTTAGCTGTATAAACACGCATAACCATAAAGACTTTATCTTTAACTTCTTCTTGAAGTTTAGCCAAACGGTGAGCATAATCAAGAACAGCTTCTTCATTATCAGATGAACATGGACCGATAACCAAAAGCGTACGGTCGTCTTCACCCTTGATGATTGCTTCAAGCTCTTTATCACGAGCTTGTTTCTTGGCAAGGGCTTCACCTGTCAATGTAGTTGATTCTTTAACTGCATCAAAATCAATTTTTTCACTTACTGCTTTAAAAACCATAATAATTACCTATTTTTTTCCTAAAATTGTTTACGACCGTGACAATTTTTAAATTTCTTACCAGAGCCACATGGACAGAAGTCATTACGACCAACCTTACTAAAGTCAATTTCTTGACCATTAGCATCTGCTTGGTGAGCCTGGATATTGCCTGTTGCTGTTGTTGAAACACGTTCATTCACATTTTCACGAGATTGTTCATGAATTTGTGCTTTCATCATTGTACGTGTCACATCATATTCAATTGCCCCAATCATATCTTGGAACATCTTGAACCCTTCAGATTGATACTCAACGATTGGGTTGTTTTGGGCATAACCACGCAAACCAACGGCATTACGTAATTGATCAAGGGCATCGATGTGATCCGTCCACTTGTTGTCAACAACCATCAAAATCAAGACTTTTTGGAATTCACGGATAGCTTCCTCTGAACGCAATTTCTTGATTTGACGATCATAAACATCATCTGCTAACTCATTCAAGTAAACTTTAATAGCGTCATAATTAACACTACGTTTCGTTACCTCTCCCACTTCTTGTAAATCTTCAAGTGAGATGGCATTCTCAGGAACCAAAGCCTGACGAGCAAAGTTCAAAATACCTTTAAGAGCTTCCTCTTGATCATTGCGGCTGTGACCATCTACCGTACGGTTAATCGTACGCTTAATCATAGCCTTAATCTCAGGTTCAAGGTCACGTTCCGCTGTGATAACATCATAACGCTCAGCGTAGATGATTTCACGTTGTTCACGCATAACGTCATCGTACTGAAGGACTTGTTTACGAGTATCGTAGTTATTTCCTTCGACACGTTTTTGAGCCGCTTCCACTTGACGAGTCAACATACGTGATTTGATAACAATATCTTCATCATCAGCATTCAAACGTTCCAAGACTTGTTTGATACGATCAGAACCGAAACGACGCATCAATTCGTCTTCAAGTGAAAGGTAGAATTGAGATTCCCCTGGGTCCCCTTGACGTCCCGCACGACCACGCAACTGGTTATCGATACGACGGCTTTCGTGACGCTCTGTACCAATGACACAGAGTCCACCAAGGTCAAGAACACCTTCACCAAGTTTGATGTCGGTACCACGACCGGCCATGTTGGTCGCAATCGTAACGGCACCACGTTGACCCGCATTCATGATAATATGCGCTTCTTTTTCGTGGTTCTTGGCATTAAGCACTTCATGAGGAATACCTGCTTCAACCAACATCTTAGAAATCAAGTCAGATGTTTCAACGGCAACCGTACCAACAAGGACTGGCTGTCCCTTTTCATAACGACGTTTAACATCTTGTACCACAGCGCGGAATTTAGCATCCAAGGTAGGGTAAAGAAGGTCATCGTGGTCAATACGTTGAATTGGACGGTTAGTTGGAATCGGAATGATTCGCATGTTGTAAATTTCACGGAATTCATCTTCCTCAGTTTTACCAGTACCAGTCATCCCTGACAATTTCTTGTACATACGGAACATATTTTGGTAAGTGATTGAGGCAGATGTCTTCGTTTCTTCTTGAACTGGCACACCTTCTTTTGCCTCAATGGCTTGGTGGAGCCCATCTGAGAAACGACGTCCTTCCATGGTACGACCTGTAAATTGGTCAACGATAAGAATTTCTTGCTCAGGACTGACCACATAGTCAATATCATGCAACATGATGTAGTTGGCACGAAGGGCATTGTCAATATAGTGAGTCAAGGCAACATTGTCAATATCGTACAAGTTGTCCAAGTTGAAGAATTCTTCAGCCTTGTCAATACCTGAGTCATTCAAACCAATTGTTTTTGTTGGAATATCAATGGCATAATCATCCTCTGTCAAAGTCTTAACAAAGGCATCTGCACGATGATACAATTGGTTAGTTTCTGAACTTACAGGACCTGATACAATCAATGGTGTACGGGCTTCATCGATAAGAACCGAGTCAACCTCATCGACCAAGGCATAGTTCAATGGACGTTGTACCATGTTTTCCTTACGAACAACCATGTTATCACGAAGATAGTCGAAACCTACCTCTGAGTTGGTTGAGTAAGTGATGTCACAGTTATAAGCTTCACGTTTTTCAGCTGGTGATTTGGCAGAAAGGTTAATCCCCACTGACAAACCAAGCCAACTATAAAGCTCACCCATTTCAGTCGCATCACGCTCTGAAAGGTATTCGTTAACGGTGATAACGTGTACACCTTCACCTGAAATAGCATTTAGGTAAACAGGCATTGTCGCAGTCAGGGTTTTCCCTTCCCCTGTACGCATCTCTGGTACGTCACCATGGTGAAGAACGATACCACCCATGATTTGCACACGATATGGGAAAAGTCCAAGGACACGTTTTGCCCCTTCACGAACAACTGCAAATGCCTCTGGCAAGAGTTGGTCTAGGCTTTCTCCGTTTTGATATCGTTTTTTAAATTCTTCTGTTTTTGCCTGAAGTTCTTCATCTGAAAGAGCCGCCATTGCATCAGCATAGCTCTCGACTTTCTTGGCAGTTTTTTCTAGTTTCTTAATTTCGCCTTTATCATTTTCAATGATTTTGCGTAATATATTTGCCATCTTTTTTCCTTTCGACAGTCTTTATCTCCATATTTTACCACAAAAGCCCCCTTTAAACAAGAAATCACTCAAGGATTGACAAAGAAAAAAGCCCTAGTTTAAGGGCTTTCACAATGGATTCGCAAATAAACTAAAACTTTTTTATTAGATTCACTGAAAATATCGACAATAATACTTTAAACCTACTTCTCAGAGTTTTCTTGGCTCTCTAGGATATCCTCAAAATCATGCAAAAGATTTTCAAAAGCCTGCTCGAAGAAAGCATGGTCGGTGCTACTATAGGCCTTCATTATCATAGGACTAGCTTCAAAGTCCACGTAGAATTGATACTCTAAAACACCATTTTTCCAGTAAAATTTGATGCTAGGGGAAGCTGTTTTTTCACCACACATACCAGGAATTGCCCGTTGTAAGCCATAAATGTGGTCGCCATAGTCTTTCAGACGATAATAAGCTCCCTCAAAATAATAGGATTTGTTGATTTCAATACGCTCAAATAGGGTCGCTAAAACTTTTTCATTACTCATACTTAAGCCTCGTTAGGGTGACTGACAATCATCTCCAATTGTCCATCAATTTCCCAATCTGTCACATCATTTGGAAGAATAAAATGATCACCTTTTTTTAGACAATAAATGCGTGAGTCAATAGTCATGGTCCCATTGCCAGAAAGTACTGAACAAAGCAAATAGGGAGCTGATTGCTTGAAGTCAACCAAGCCACTGAGTTTCCATTTATACACAGTGAAAAAGGAGTTTGATGTCAAACAAGTCGACTCTAATTGCAAGGTCTTAACAGTTGCTGGGACGCTATTTTCAGGATTCCCTAGATTCAAGACATCAAGAGACTGTTGAATATGAAGTTCACGTTTATTGCCTTGATCATCCCTACGATCAAAATCATATACACGGTAAGTGGTATCGCTAGATTGTTGAGTCTCTAAGATAAGGATACCTGGACCAATAGCATGCATGGTACCACTTGGTACAAAGAAAAAGTCACCTTTCTTAACAGGAGTTTTCGACAAAAGTCCATCCCAATCACCTGCTTCAATCAAGGATGCAAGTTCTTCCTTTGTCTTAGCCTTGTGACCATAAATAATTTCTGCACCCTCTTCAGCATCAATAATATACCAACATTCTGTCTTTCCTAGCTCACCTTCATGCTCTAGTCCATAAGCATCATCAGGGTGTACCTGCACTGAGAGCCAGTCATTAGCGTCCAAAATCTTAGTCAATAAAGGAAAAACACTAGTCTTGGGGTTCCCAAAAAGTTCTGGATTATCCTTGTAAAGCTCTGCCAGGTGGAAACCAGCATATTTTCCATTTTTGACATAGGATACACCATTAGGATGGGCAGAAATTGCCCAGTATTCACCAGTGTGTTCACTGGGAATATCGTAACCAAACTCTGTCTTAAGTCGATTACCTCCCCAGATTTTTTCATGCATTGGCGAATCTAAAAATAAAGGTTCCATTACATCCTCCTGTATAGAGCAAAACGCCTTAAGATCATGTCTTAAAGCGATTTTACATATTTTGCTTATTTGCGTGAGTGTTTGTCAGCTACATCTTTGGCAAGTGCAAAGTTACCAAGTGTTGCAGAGCCATTACCTGAAACAGCAGGTGTCACAATATACTCAGTCACGTCTGGCACTGGAAGGTAACCATTCAAAAGAGCTGTGAATTTTTCACGGACACGACGAAGCATGTGTTCTTGTCCCATAACACCACCCCCAAAGACGATAACTTCTGGACGGTAGAGCACAGTTGCCTGGACAGCAGCTTGAGCAATGTAGTAAGCTTGAACATCCCAAACCTCAGAATTTTGCTCAATCAATTCGCCACGAATACCTGTACGGGCTTCAAGTGATGGACCAGCAGCCAAACCTTCCAAACATCCGCGGTGGAATGGACAAGTTCCGTTAAATTCATTGGAAACATCATTTGGGTGAAGAGGTACATATACGTGACCAGCTTCAGTGTGACCCATACCACCAATGAACTCACCATTTTGAATAGCACCGGCTCCAATACCAGTTCCGATAGTGTAGTAAACAAGACTCTTAACACCTTTACGAACAAGTGTCTCACCATAAGCAGATGAGTTAACATCAGTCGTAAAGTAGAAAGGAATATTAAACTCTTTAGCAATCAAACCAAGAAGGTCGACATTTGACCAATGTGGTTTTGGTGTTGAAGTCACAAAACCATATGTTTCAGAGTTTGGATCAACATCAATTGGTCCAAATGAACCAATTGCAATTCCAGCCAATTGATCTTCATAACGTTTGAAAAATTCAATAGTACGGTCAATTGTTTCGTAAGGTGTAGTTGTTGGGAATTGAGTTTTTTCAACGACTTGGAATTTCTCATCGCCAACAGCACAAACAAATTTTGTACCACCAGCTTCCAAGCTTCCGTAAAGTTTAGCCATAGGTAAAGCTATCTCCTTTTATGATCAATAATAACTATTTATACTATTATAAATAAAAGCTAGGCAAAAGACAATCTAAATGAGACCTTGTTTAAGGAGGTACAGACTACTCTGCTTCATACTTTTCTTTATGAGCCATTTAACTAAAAAAGCCGAATTGGCTTCGACTTTTCTAGCTTATTATTTAACTGCGATGAAGTCTGCACCTTCAGCAACTGAACCAGTCGCTACTGATGAAACATCTTCGAAGTCTGCAGTGTTTGTAACGATAACCATAGTTGTATCGTCAAGACCTGCTTCAGTGATTACTGAGCTATCGAAGGTAGCCAAGACATCACCTTTTTTAATACGTTGATTTGCTTGAACTTTAGCATCAAATCCTTTACCGTCAAGTGAGACAGTGTCGATACCGATGTGGATAAGCACTTCAGCACCTTTATCAGATTTAAGACCGTAAGCGTGACCTGTTGGGAAGGCGATTTGCACTTCACCATCAAATGGTGCGACTACTTGGTTTCCTGAAGGTTTAATAGCGGCACCTTTACCCATAGCTCCTGATGAGAAGACTGGGTCATTAACATTTTCCAAAGCTACAACTTCACCTTTAAGTGGTGCAGCGATTGTTTCGGCTTGCAATGCAACTGGAGCTGATTCTGCAGATGCAATATCTTCAGCAACAACTTCTTTTTGAGCTTCAACTTCTTCCTCTTTGTAACCGAAGATCCAAGTAAGAGCAAAACCAAGAGCAAGTGTTACAAGTACCATGATCACATACTTAAGCACTTGACCGTTAAGGTAAAGAAGAGTACCAGGAACGATTGTTACACCAAATCCTGTACCAGCGAGGTTAAGGATTGAGGCCAACCAACCACCAGCAGCACCAGCGATAAGACCCATGATAAATGGTTTACCGAAACGAAGGTTAACCCCGAAGATAGCTGGTTCAGTGATACCAAGTACCGCTGAAAGAGTTGCAGGGAAAGCAAGTGCTTTCAATTTAGCATCTTTAGTTTTAACACCCACTGCAAGTGTCGCACCAGCTTGGGCAGTCATAGCAGCTGTGATGATAGCGTTAAGTGGGTCTTTACCAGTATTAGCAATGAGGTTAGCTTCAAGCAAGTTAAAGACGTGGTGAACCCCTGTAACGACGATAACTTGGTGAACTCCACCAAGAACAAGACCAGCAAGACCAAATGGCAAGTTAAGAATCCATTCTGTAGCAGCAAGAACATAGCTTTCAACAGTATGGAAGACAGGACCAATGATAAAGAGGGCCAAAGCTGACATTACTGCGAAGACGATAAGTGGACGCAAGAGAAGGTCAAGAACGTCTGGAACCCATTTACGAACCCATTGCTCGAACTTAGCACCAAGCAAACCTACGAAGAAGGCTGGAAGCACTGAGTTTTGGTAACCTACTACTGGAATAAAATCAAAGAAGTAAATTGGTTTAGCAGCACCTGATGCAACATCCCAAGCGTTAGGAAGGGCGTTGTTAACCATCATCAAACCAAGAACCAAACCAAGAAGTGGTGAACCACCAAATACGTTAAAGGCTGACCAACAAATCAAGGCTGGGAAGAAGGCGAAGGCTGTATCTGTCAATACAACTGTGTAAGTATAGAAATCAGTAGCAGCAAAAGCTTTTGATGTTGTACCGAACAAACCAAGAACTGTATCGTTATTGATTGCTCCACGGATACCCATGAAAAGACCAGTCGCTACGATTGCTGGAAGCAATGGAACGAAAACGTCACCGAATGAACGGATAGCACGTTGGAACCAGTTACCTTGTTTAGCAGCTTCTGCTTTTTGTTCGTCTTTAGATGCTGTTGGAAGACCTTGAGCAACGACTTCGTCGTAAATCTTGTTAACAGTACCTGTACCAAAAATCATTTGGTATTGACCTGAGTTAAAGAAAGCACCTTGAACTTTTTCAATGTTCTCAGCCTTTTCTTTATTGATTTTGTTTTCATCTTTGACCATCACACGTAGACGAGTCGCACAGTGAGCAACACTGTTGACGTTTTCACGTCCACCGAGGGCATCGATGACTTCTTTTGCAATTTGTTTGTTATCCATTTGCAAAATTCTCCTTAATAAAATTTGGTATGAAAGCGTTTAGCTTTTCTTTACGATAACTATTTTAGCATCTTTCTGCCATATGTCAACCGTTTAGCATATTTTTTTATTTTTTGTTATAAATCGTTGATTTTTATAGGTAAAACGTTTACTATATTATTAACAAATAGATTAGGAGATTACTAAATATGAATCTACCAACAGAAGTTCGTTACCGTCCATACGCAGATTGGACAGACGAAGAAAAAACAAAGATTAGAGAAAATGTCTCTAAATCACCTTGGCGTGCAAGTTACCATATCGAACCAGAAACAGGGCTTCTTAATGATCCAAACGGTTTTTCTTACTTTAATGGTAAGTTCCAACTTTTCTACCAAAGTTGGCCATTTGGAGCTGCTCATGGTTTGAAACAATGGGTGCATACTGAAACTGAAGATTTGGTTCACTTTACAGAAACTGGTGTCAAACTCTTGCCAGACCATGAAAATGATAGCCACGGTGCCTACTCAGGTTCTGCTTATCAAATCGGTGATAAACTCTTTATCTTCTATACTGGGAACGTTCGTGATGAAAACTGGATTCGTGACCCACGTCAAATCGGCGCTTGGATGGATAAAGACGGCAAAATCGAAAAATTCGACAAGGTTCTTATCAAACAACCTGCTGACGCTACTGGGCACTTCCGTGACCCTCAAATCTTCGATTACAAGGGACAATTCTACGCTATCGTAGGTGCTCAAAACCACGATAAACAAGGTTTTATCAAACTTTACAAAGCTGTTGATAATGATGTCGAAAACTGGGTTGAAGTTGGAGACCTAGACTTTGGTGGTACTGGCTCAGAATACATGATTGAGTGTCCTAACCTTGTCTTTGTAGATACCAAACCTGTTCTTCTTTATAGCCCACAAGGTCTTGATAAAGCTGAACTTGACTATGGCAATATTTACCCTAATACTTATAAGATTTTCCAAGATTTCGACCCTGAGAAACCTGCCCTTGTTGATGGCACACCAATTATTAACTTGGACTACGGGTTCGAAGCTTATGCTACTCAAGGATTTAACACTCCTGATGGTCGTGCCCTTATTGTTAGCTGGATTGGTCTCCCAGACGTGGACTATCCAACTGACAAATACGACTATCAAGGTGCTATGAGCTTGGTTAAAGAATTATCTATCAAAGATGGTAAACTCTACCAATACCCAGTAGAAGCTATTACAAGCTTACGTGCTAGTCAAGAAGATTTCTCTGAAAAAACGGCAACAACTAACACTTACGAGCTTGAACTTAACTTTGAAGCTAACACTCAAACAGAACTTGTCCTCTTCGCAGACCAAGAAGGAAATGGCTTGTCACTTACAGTTGATACTGAAAACGGAAAAGTTATCCTTGACCGTTCTAAAGCTGGTGAACAATATGCTACTGACTTTGGAACAAGTCGTGAATGTACACTTGATGCCGGTCAAGCTGCAACAGCAAACATCTTTGTAGATAACTCAATCGTTGAAATTTACTTCAACAAAGGTGAGAAAGTCTTCACTAGTCGTGTTTTCCCAAGTGCAGAACAAACTGGTATCAAAGTAACGTCAGGAAACGTTTCTGGACACTACTTCGACTTGAAATACTAAGGTGATTTATGGTCGCAAAGCTTACTGACGTTGCCGAACTGGCTGGTGTGAGCCCAACCACAGTTTCTCGCGTCATAAACAAAAAGGGCTACCTCTCACAAAAGACCATTGACAAAGTTCACGCTGCTATGCAAGAACTCAACTATAAACCAAATAATTTAGCTCGAGGCCTCCAAGGAAAGTCGGCCAAACTCGTTGGCTTGATTTTCCCAAATATTTCCAATGTATTTTATGCCGAACTTATTGAACGTCTTGAGGATGAACTCTTTAAGCAAGGCTATAAAACCATTATTTGTAACAGTGAGCATGATCCTAACAAGGAGAGGGACTATTTGGAAATGCTTGCCGCCAACCAATGTGACGGCATCATCTCATCTAGTCACAATCTTGGTATTGAGGATTATGAGAAGGTTGAAGCTCCCATCGTTGCCTTCGACCGTAATCTCGCCCCAAAGATTCCTATTGTTTCGTCTGACAACTTTGAAGGTGGCAAGTTAGCCGCAAGAGCTATGGTCAAGGCTGGCTGTCAACGCATTGTCATGATTACAGGCTATGATAATTCGGATTCTCCAACAGGACTTCGTCAACTAGGTTTTAATTATGAATTGGACAAGAAAGGTATTATTTGTCCTGTTCCAAACGATTTGTCTCTCATGCGACGAGAATTAGAAATCAAATCTATTATCTCTCGTGAAAAACCAGATGGCATCTTTGTTTCGGACGATTTAACAGCTATCTTGGTTATGAAGATAGCTAGACAATTGGGACTTTCTATCCCAGATGACCTAAAAATCATCGGTTATGACGGTACCGCCTTTATCCGTCACTTCTACCCAGAGTTAGCAACTATCCAACAACCTTTGGATGAAATTGCTAAGCTTTGTGTCGAAATTCTTCTCAAGAAAATTAAAGGCAAAACAGTTAATCGTGATTATGTACTTCCAGTGAGTCTGATTGCTGGTGGCAGTATATAAATGAAAGTCGCAAGAAATCTCCGCTTGCGACTTTTTCTTGTTACATTTGTAGAAAAAAAGAAGTTGAAACAACGTTCAACTTCTTTTGCTTATGCTTCATCTGTCACAAACTGACTAAGTACACCATTAATGAACTTAGCAGATGTTTCATCAGAATATTTTTTAGCGATTTCAATGATTTCGTTAATAGCTACACGTCCTGGTGTTTCTTCAAATGACGTGATTTCATAAAGTCCCAAACGAAGGAGAGTACGATCTGTCACAATCAAACGTGAGAGGCTCCAACCCTCTTTCAACTTTTCTTCAATTTGACTATCAAGTTGGGCCAACTCTTCACGGACTCCTGTTACTAGGCTAAGAAGAAAGGCTGGTACATCAACTTCAGTTTCTTCGTCAATTGGCTTGTCATAAGTGTAAGCGAAATGTGCTTGTTCCAGAGCTTCTCCACCAAATTCAAGGGCAAAAAGCGTTTGAAAAGCACGCTCACGAAGGTCACGACGTGAATCTTTAAAGATATTAGTCATTCAAAAAATCCTCGTTAAACAATTCAGCCAAGTCTGGTTTTTGTGACTTTTCAGTAACAATAGATTCAACGTGAACATTGACTTCTGAAATTGCCACTTCTGCCATATCATAGACAGCTGCTTTAACAGCCTTTTGAATTTCAATTGAAACCGCTGGTACGTTAACCCCATACTGAAGTGAAACGTAGATATCAGCATTTACAGTACCATCTTCTTCTGTTCGGAGGTAAACACCACGTCCCAAGCTTGTTTTGCTGAGACTATCCGTAACATTTTTATTTTGAAGGGCGTAAACACCTTCCACTTTAGTTGCAGCGATACCTGTAATCACTTCGAGCACGCGAGGGGCAATTACAATTTCACCGATATTTTCTGTAGTCATCGCATGTTTCCTTTCCGTTAGTTTGGAAAATAAAGCCTTCAAACCAGTGGTTTGAAAGACTTAGTTGGGCTTAGGCACGTGATACGTAAGTACCTTCAGCTGTGTTGATAACCAATTTTTGACCAGCTTCGATAAAGTCTGGAACGTTAACCACAAGACCAGTTTCAAGTGTTGCAGGTTTACCTGAACCTGTAACTGTTGCACCTTTGATTGATGGTTGTGTTTCAGTAACAGTCAATTCAACAGTTGTTGGTACTTGCACACCGATAACTTCTGTTCCGTAGAATTGGATTTTTACTTCTGAGTTTTCAAGGATAAATTTCAATTCTTCTTGAACGTTGGCTACTGGAATTTCATATTGGTCATATGTTTCAGTGTTCATGAAGTATGCAGTATCATCCATTTGGTACAAGTATTGTGCTGGTACTGTTTCGATGATTGCTTGTTCAAATTTTTCTTCTGGACGGTAGCTAGTATCAAAAGTTGAACCTGAGCGAACATCACGCAATTTCATACGCATGATTGTGTTACCTTTACCAGGTTTGTGGTGGCTAGCTTCAAGAACTTTGATCAATTTGCCATCGTTAGTTACGAAAGTCATACCCGCACGGAGTTTACTTGCTTCAATCATTATTAAATACCTCTTTGTAAAAAATTATTATCAGTTTATTTTACCATAAATGATAGCATGGCTCAAATGTTTTATAGATTCAAGCCCAATCCTCAGGCTTTTTTCAAAGAACAAACTAGTCATCCATTCCTAAGTGAACCTCTGGAACATCATGTTGCAAATAAGAAACGCCTTTTTGTTCCATCAATTCAATCGCAAAGGGATGGGGCCTATAATTGGCCTTGTATGTAATCTTAACAATACCAGCTTGCAAGAGGGCTTTGGTGCAGTTGATACAAGGAAAATGAGTCACATAAATCTCTGTATTTTTGGTAGAAATCCCCTCTTTGGCACATTGGATAAGGGCATTCATCTCTGCGTGTACCGTACGAATACAATGACCATCTTCCATATAGTGGCCTACTTCGTTACAGTTATCAGTCTCAGAAACTCCGCCGTTATAACCTGTAGCGATAATACGCTTGTCCTTGACTAAAACAGCTCCAACAAAGGCACGATTACACGTAGAACGCTTAGAAATCAGCTCTGCATTAGCCATAAAATAATCTTGCCAAGATAAACGGTTTGGCATAAAGTATTCCTCCAAATCTTAGAGAACAATCAATTCCTTAGGCGCAAGGGTAATCAATTCACAGCCATTTTCTGTGATAATGATGTCATCTTCGATACGAACACCGTATTTGTCAGCCAAATAAACACCTGGCTCGTCCGTCAAGACCATACCAGCTTCGATAGTCTCATCAGAGTTACCAAAGTAAGGAATCTCGTGAATGTCAAGACCGATACCATGTCCAATACCATGTGTAAAGTAGTCACCGTACCCCGCTTCGACAATAACATCACGCGCAACCTTATCATAGTCACGACGTGTCATACCAGCCTTAGCTGCGTCAATCAAGGCCTGGTTAGAACGTAGAACGATATCATAAATTTCACGCTCCTCATCAGTGGTGTCACCAATATGGATAGTACGAGTCATATCGCTAACGTAGTGGTTGTAGTAGCAACCAAAGTCCATCGTTAAGGTTTCACCAGATTGGATAACCTTTTCTGAAGCAACCCCATGAGGCATAGCAGAACGGTAACCTGAAGCAATGATAGACTCAAAGGAAACCCCTGAAGCTCCGTACTCACGCATACGGAAATCTAGGAAGTTTGCCACTTGTAGTTCTGTTGTTTGACCTGGTTTAATAAAATCAAGTACATCTGTAAAGGCACGGTCTGAGATAGAACAAGCCTTACGGATAGTTGCCAATTCTTTTTCGTCCTTGATCATACGCAACTCTTCCATGAAGTTGCTTTGTGGTGATAAAGTGTAGCCTTCAAAAATCGCTTGAAGACCTTGATAGTAAGCAAATGATACCTGATTATCAAATCCGATTGTTTCCAGTTTATCAGCCTCGATAATTTTAACAATATCCTTAAGTGGGTCCTTACTTTCGATAATATCAAAGCCATGCACGGATTGTTTGGCAATGAGGGTATAACGTGAATCGGTTAAGAAGAGGCGACGATTCTTAGTGATGAAGACAGTCGCATTTGTCCCCCAGAAATCTGTCAAATAATAAATATTGTTTTGTCCTGTCACCAACAAGGCATCAAGGCCTGATTGGGCAAGTTTGGCATCAAATCGTTCAAGTCTACGTTGCATTATGAATTACTCCTTTGGTATTTTAGGTTAATTATACCAAATTTTCAGATTTTAAAGGATTAAATTGACATTTTAGATTGTTTTTTTGAGGTCATAAAGAAAAAGCCAGATCAAACTCTGACTTTATTAGCATTACACAAAGGCTCGCTTTTCGTAGATAGTTGGCATAAAAAGGAGCAAAACCAAAGTCCAAACAAACAAAACAAAGGCTTCGCGAAGATTAAAGAACTCTTGACCACTAGTAAAGACTGCTCGCATAAAACTAAATGGCACATAAGTCATCAGCTTAGTCATGGTATCCCCTAAACTAGCCAAATAGAGCGTGAAGAAAGTCATTCCTGTTACTCCAAAATAAGCCGTTACAAAGGCCGTTAAGGTATTCTTCACAAACAAGACAAGCAAAGAGGAAATCATATAAATAAAGGCTCCATAGAGTAGAAAATCAATATAGATGCCTCTGATATAATCCCACAAAGGAAAATCTACATGTTGCACAGAATACTTGTAGAAGGCCAACTCCAAAACCAAAATAGTAGCAGCAACTATCGATAACACAAGGAAACTTAAAAGTTTTCGAAGAATAACCTCGCGTCCAGATAAGGAAGACACCCGAATCATATTAATTGTTCGATTCTGAAATTCTCGTCCAAGACTAGATACTGCTAGATAAGCAAAGACGATATCCACGATAAAGGAATAACTGGCAATAATCGCTGATGGCCCAAGGTAAGCTCCCTTATAGCCATCACATAAGATTACAATTGCACCAATCAATGCTACCAATCCAAGACAAATAAAGACACTCCTTGTCACACATTCCTGCTTTAAAAATACCGTTCTCAATTTACTTTTCATTGAATAGCACCTCACTTAATCCTTCTTTTTCATAAGTAAAAGGAATCCCCTCCCGATCCATAACCTGCTTAACAGCTGCCAACCCTTTGACTAAGATGTCATGCTTTTGTCGTTCAAAAGGTATACCATTTAATTTGAGTAGGGTCATTAATGACTTCAAACTTAAATCCTCAGTATAAATCTTATATTTGACATTATCACTATCATCTAAGTAAATTAGCTTATGATTCTTCAACAAATAGTTTTTCGTACAAACCTGTTCAAGATTAGACAGGATATGACTTGAGATAATAAAGGTTAGACCATGGTTTTTAGCTAACTTTTTAATTAATGTGAGGAGACTGTTGATTCCATTAGGATCCAAACCATTTGTAGGCTCATCAAGAAGGATGAGTTCATCTGAAGCAATTAAGGCGATAAACAAACCCACACGTTGCTTCATTCCCAAAGACAATTTGGAAGCTTTGCGTTTAAGATAGGCCGCCACCTCCAACTCGTCTTTATAACGGTCAATCAACGCGTAATCTTTACTGTACAATTTACAATAAAATTTAAGGTTAGCTTCAACAGTCATATTGGGATATAGGGCTGGAGCTTCAATCAAGGCTCCTACTGTTTTTGTTTTTAAGTCAATAATATCCTTGGGTCCTGCCAAGATACCCGAAACTAGTTTCATCAGGGTCGTCTTCCCTGCACCATTATTACCAATCAAACCAGCAATATCCCCCTTCTCTAACGTGAACGAGATATTATCCAAAACAGTTTGCTTTCCAAAACTATAGGTTAAGCCTTTCACCGCTAGTACTGTCATGTATTTACCTTTCTTTGTTTAAATAACTAGCCCAATCGCTTATGATACACGAAGAAATGACCTTAGACCAAGTCAGATGAAATCATATTTGATAAATTCTTTTATTCTCCAACTTAGAAAATAGTCTGTTAGATAAATTTCCCTAAAAGACTTATAAGCAGATCTGTTAGATTCCTAAAAACTTGCTTAATTTGAGACATTAGGCTAGTAACAGACCCTTCAGTATGATTAATTACATCCTTATCACTATCCTTGGTAGTATCTTCAGAAGGGGACTCAGGTAAGGGATTTTCCACCTTCTCTACTACTTCTGTTCCCTCTGGTGCCTCTGTTTTCTCAGTTTCTTCCTTGAAAACAGCCTGATAAATAGCTCGGGCATCTGGAGCACTGCCAAGATAGCCAGAAACCAATTGACCATTTTTGAGACGAATGACACTTGGAGTCCCTGGAATTCCTAACTTATCAAATAGTATTTTACGAGACTCACGGTCCAACTGATCTGAATCTGTATTGTAATAAAGAAGCTGACCATCAATCAGGGTATTGAAATCCTTCAAAACCGGAGAATTTTGACGACAATAGTAGCAGGTTGGCCGGCCAACATAAAGGATATGGTCCCCGCCATCTTCAGTCAACATATTTGTGACATCACTATAAGAGACTGGCTTCAGGTTTTCAAGATTCTTTTCATAAGTTTCAACCGAGATCTCTTCGGACCTTACTTCTGTCTCAACCACTCCTGTCTGTAATGATTGAGGAAGCGAATTTTCCTTTGTCTCACTAATAGATTCAACTTTCTCAGCTACCTGTTGAGAAGCTGTTTCAGAAGAAACTTCCACATTCTCTACTTCACCATTCTCAACAGAATTATTGGATAATTCGACTGTAGATTCCTTAACATCTAACTCATCCGCTGCTCCACTAAGCACCGCCAACTGGCAAGTACCTAAAACAAAACTCGCCATCAAAATAAATTGTATTTTCTTCATGTATTCTCCTTATTTGTTTACTGTGTTACATCTTACTTTTTACCAATTAACAAAAGCAATGGTACCATGACACTAATTACCATGTTCCTCTCCTTTTTCTATTTATATTAATATTTTAGCCACTAAGTCCAAGCTATGACTTCATTATAAGAGCTTAACGAAATAAAAAATAGTGACATAGATGTCACTATTCCATAGGATTAAAGATAAAAAGAAAAGGCTAAGCAAATAAACTCAACCTAAGACTATAGTAATCAACAGAGAAAATCATTTCTCCTTATCCTTACCCGCTACCCTAAGTGCAAACAAAGAAAAAGCTAGCGAAAGTGTTGACCAAACGAGACAATGGTCAATAAAGGCAACGCCTTCGGTGAAACTTAGCGTAGCATTTATGATCACAATAAATAGCCAGACAATCACGATAACAATGCTTAAGCTTCTAATAAGATTATTCTTCTGTTTATCCATACTCCTCTTTCCCATATCTGGTGCTCATGGTAACTTCTAATCGCCATAAGGAGGTCTTCTTTTCAACCACCATTTGTTCCAACCCAATCGTTCAGGTAAGGTTTGAGGTTTAGATACAAAACCACCCCCTGTAACATTTTCTAAGGTTTCAGCATTGAGCTCTTCACCATATGCCTTAGTTCGCATTCTTATTTCTCCTTTCTTTTCAAAAATAAATACAGCAATAACCACTTGGACTATACAAAGATTTAGTCGTCTTGGAGACCTAGTGGATTTGGGTATAAGGTCATTATAAGTTCTCCCTTTTCAAAAAAATAGTGACATAAATGTCACTACCACTGAACACAAAAAGACAGGCCTTTATAAGACCTGTTCCAAAACTTGTTTATTTCTACGGTGTTTCAGAATAAGAGAAAAAATAACCTCAAAAAGGAGAAAAGTAAAATAAAGTCCTAAAACGTAAAGCAAAGTTTCCCATTTATCTGTTGCTGATTGAAAATGGCCGTGATAATCCACTGTACGGATGCTAATCAAAAGACAAACATCTAGAAATAGGGCTAGAAGAATACCATTAAAGCCTATAAAAAAACGCTTTTTAACCATAGTCTGACTCCTGTATGTTTTTTCTTAACCATAGAATAGCAAGCTCAACTTAAACCAGCCTAAAGCAAAAAAAGACTCAGAGAGCCCTTTTTCCTTTATGTCAATTTTTCTTTCAAATATTGTCCTGTGTAGCTTTTTGAAACAGCTGCTACTTCCTCTGGAGTCCCTGTAGCTACGATGGTACCTCCACCGACACCGCCTTCAGGACCCAAATCAATGATGTGGTCTGCGGTCTTGATAACATCTAGATTGTGCTCAATCACGAGAACAGTGTTGCCATCATCCGCAAAACGCTGAAGCACCTTCAAAAGACGAGCAATGTCATCCGTATGGAGACCCGTCGTCGGTTCATCCAGAATGTAGAAGGACTTCCCAGTAGAGCGTTTGTGCAACTCACTAGCCAGTTTCATACGTTG
>ENA-ORIC01001656-ORIC01001656.1-human-gut-metagenome-genome-assembly--contig:-NODE-1656-length-20670-cov-3.088865_pt1 | contig 20670 bp, 19 predicted proteins | sample MGYA00243023_ERZ508732 | MGnify/ENA primary metagenome ERZ508732 (study PRJEB26277, sample SAMN04329767) | human gut metagenome | biome: human-associated habitat | host: Homo sapiens | place: USA...
GCTCGGCGAATATTAACGGTTTTGACGTCGCGAGGATTATCTTCTTTCCGGAATTCCGCAATTTTCCAAGCATTTCGGGTATTCCGTCATAAACGCGGTTGTCAAATTTTGCTCCGCCATCATTGTAGAGTTCCCTGTAATATCCGACCGCGAGCTTTGCCTGCTCCTCCGAAAAATCGAAATATTTTTCATATGAATCGATCAGCGGCGGCCCGATGAAGCATTTCAGCTCCTCAAGCCCGGCGTGTATGCCAAACTTTTCAAGCGAATACTGTACCGACCGCGTAATTCCTCGAAACGGGTCGGTGAGAGTTCCGTCAAGATCAAACAGTATACATTTTTCTTGCATATTTATACATTCATTCCTTTATTTTATATTGCATGCTACATGTATATATTCATTTTGCGGTGAAAATGCCATTGTGCTATATTGCCAAATGCGTATGAATTTGTTTGTTATATATGCTATATTTAATTTTACTATTGACAAGCTGCTTCAAATATGTTATAATCATTACAGATAAACTTTACTTTTGAAGAGGTGATTCGCGTGAAATTTACTCTTCCCTACGTCCTGTCCAGCATTCGCCGGCGGCCGCACAGCTTCATCGCGATGACCGCGGTCTCCGCGTCGATCCTGACGATCCTCATCATGATGCTGCTTTACATGAACGCAAGCTGGCGCGCGGAAGTCATGCCGAACAACGAACATAACTATCATTTTCATTTGTGTAATTTGACGGAACAGCAGAAGAATTTTATCCGCAACGAGCCGTGGGTTCAAGTGACATATGACCATTATACATATTCACCAGTTGACGATTCACTCATTTATAACGATTTCCGCGTTCGGGTGACCTGGGATGAGGTGCTTTATTCGAGCAGAATCGCGAAGGATCTGCTTGACAGGTTCGACCTATGGAGCACGCCGTATTACGAGCCGCTGATTCAGGCGGGATACAACAAGCAGCTTGAACATATTATGAAGGATAATATGTGCGTTTCGCCGAATGATCGGATCAAAACTGGCGAAACCGCGTCAGAAGCCGCTCTTCGCGCCGCGAAGCAGATTTTCGTCATGTCCCATTATTGCAAAAATCAGTCATTTTGCCGAAAAACTATCAATTCCTACATTATACGTCCGGAATTCTTCAATTTCATGTCACTGATCGCGCTGTTCCTGTCCGCCGCAATCATGATTCTACAGACTGAAAATTACCATCACCGTTCGCGCGAATTCGGAACATTGCGTACTCTCGGCATGAAAAAGCGACATATCGTCTGCATCTGTTCTATCGAGAGTCTGCTGACCAGCATAGCCGCTATACCGTTCGGTACGCTCGCCGCGGTCCTTTTCGTCAAAGTGTATATTGCCATTTTCGGCGATTTAATGGAGCAAAATGATATTTACATGACATTATTGGACAACATCCCGACTTCGGTGATAATATTTGTATCGATTCTGCTCACTCTGTTCTCACTTCTGGCATGTATATTCGTTGCCATTACCAACCGGAATCGCGATATCGTCGATCTTATCCGTGGACAGATCGACCTGACAGTCTCATTCGTCGCGAAAACATCCGGAAGGTTCAAAAACGCAAAAAACGCGCTCGTTTATTCGTCAATTTATACAAAGCGTACGAAGAAAAATTTCATCTTGTCGCTGATAATAGTAGTGATAATGCTGCCACTGCCATTAGGCTTCACTTTGCTGACATCCGAGCTGATTCTCCGGAACATAAATGGGACAGTTCCGCTGGAAGCGATCTACTATGGATTCCAAACTTTGATGCTGATGGTGACTTCTACAAGTGTCATATTCACTTCGACGAAGTCCTCAACCGATCGTCGCCGCCATGAAATCGGTGTTTTCCAGTCGCTCGGATTGAGAAGAAGCCCGATCCATAAGATCATCGCTCGACCGCTTGTTTTGAAGATAATATTTGCCGGCATACCAGCGACGATCATATTGTATAGTTTGTCCAACTTAATGGTGCGCAATTTCGGCAGATTCATTGTATTGACCCTACTCTACGCGCTTGTATCAATGCTGATCATAACTCCACCGATCTTCGCAGCAATGGGCACATCGCTCAGACGCACGTTCAGAATGTCTGCGGTTGAGAATCTTCGTGATTTTGACTAATATAGTCAGAAAGGCAAATTACTATGAAAAAGAAATACGCCACCGCACAGCCATCATCCATCCCGCCGGATCAGGTCCTGACAACACAGGCGCTGACGAAGGCATATTTTCAAGGTGATTATCACATCAAGGCGGTCGATTCGGTCTATCTGAACGTCAAAAAAGGCGAATTTGTCGCTATAGTCGGCGCCTCTGGTTCCGGGAAGTCAACGCTTCTTCATCTTCTCGCCGGCTTGGACCGCCCGACCTCTGGCATAGTCTGGGTCTCCGGCAAGGATATATACAATATGACGGACGATGAATTTTCGGATTTCAGAAACAAGAGGATAGGCATAATTTTCCAGACATTCAATCTCCTGCCTGTACTCACCGCGAAAGAGAATATCCTTCTGCCGCAAAAAATCGCCGGTGGGACTCATTATCCGCACTATTTCGACGATTTGGTGAAATTGCTGAAACTCGAGGACCGTCTGCACCATCTCCCAAGCGAGCTTTCGGGCGGTCAGCAGCAGCGTGTCGCCGCCGCGCGTGCGCTTATTAACAAGCCGGACATTCTTTTCGCCGACGAGCCGACCGGAAATCTCGACAAAACATCCGCGAATGAACTCATAGAACTGCTTCTTTCGACAAGAGCCGAGCTCAATCAGACGTTAGTGATGGTGACGCACGACCTGAAACTCGCCGAGCGAGCCGACAGGATCCTTGAAATGGCGGATGGACAGCTCACTGACCTCTCGGTCAGCGTGCCGCCCATCCAGTGATAAATTACGTATTTCTTTCGATGATCTTGCAATCGCAAGGATAGACTTCGTTTCCACGCACAATTTCGCCAATTTTGTCGGCAACAATCATTCCGGAACGCGGATTCTTGACCGACAGAACTTCCCCGTCGATCTCCGCGTTGACGTCCGAATACTCGAATGCAAGATTACAATTGACGAGCTTGCAATTTTCCAGCTTCAGGTTTTTGCAGTAACAGAGCGGCTGAGCACCGATTATCACGCAATTCCGCAGCGTCAGCCCGTCAGAATACCAAGCGAGATACTCGCTTTCGATCGTCGAATCCTCGACAAGCGTGTTTTTTGTGTGCCAGAGCGCGTCTTTCGTTCTGATTGTCGAATTCTTAATGTGAACATTCTGCGTGTACTGGAACGAATATTTGCCAGTATTTTGCAAATTGTTTACATTTAATTCCTTGCTTTCAAGAAACATATACTCTGATTCGATCTCAAGACCGTCGATCTCGAATTTTCTGCATTTCCAGCCGAATTCCGAAGACTTCGCCTTGCAGTTTTTTATCGTGATATTGTCGCATTCGCGGAAACATTTGGCGCCGCCGAGCACCGAATCAGTGACAACTCCATCGCTCGAGTACCAGATCGCCGCGCGGCAGGTCTCGTTCATGCGGCAGTTCGTCATTTTGAACAACTGCGAATGCCATATCGGGTAGCGAAGCTCGAAATCGCAGTCTGAAACAATGATATTCCGAGTCTCCTTCAGCGCCGATTCACCGTCAGCTGGTCCGGCGAATCTGCATTTTTCGACAGACGAATCCTGCATCGCGTAAAGCGCGCGCTCCTCATCGTATGTTTTTCCAATTATCATCATGATTGGTATCCGTTTCCTTTCTCTTCTGAACTTTCTCTATAAATTATATAATAAAATCCGTCAGAATTCAACCGATAATTTGTAAATTTATTATAATTTAATAAATGTGACTTAAAGAGCTATCTGTCACTGGTCCAGATAGCTCTTTTCATCTATTTTCGTTGACTCAGATTATTCCCACTCGACAGTAGCCGGCGGCTTCCCCGTCACATCGTAGAAAATCATGTCGATCTGATCGGCGACCGGATTCTTTCCGATGCGTTCGACAATGTTTTTCAGCGCGTCCTTCGGAAAATCGACTCCGGGAACGGCGGACTGCGCGGTCATAAAGTCAGTTGTCACTACCGCGCGGATCGCGATCGAGTACTTGTCCCCGCCGACCGCCGCCGGAACGAGCACCGCGAAGCACTGCGCGATCTTCGACGGCTTGCCGTTCATCGGAACCATCAGCTCGCTCGTCACGATATCATCAACTTCTCTCAGAAGTTCGGCTGTTTCATGGCAGATACGGCACCGTTTGCTGATCATTTCGCCGCCGATCTCATCGCGGTTGATGAGGTACGCGGTGCGGTTGATGAAATTCAGGTGGTTCGGAATCTGCTTTGCGTCGTCGCGCAGCTGGTTCCAGTTTACATCTAATCCACTCTTTGCCATTATAGCCAGTGAACGGTAAGATCTGTGGTCGCCCTGAACTCCGACCGATTGCACGGGCGCGACCTTCATTTCATATTTATTGCCGGATTCAGTGCTATACTTGTCGAGTTCAGCCTGATATTCGGCGTTCGGACGCACGCCGCCGTCAATGCAGAGAATTCTGACCCCGAGACCGGGACCCGGGAACGGCTGACGCGACGCTATCGCCTCGTCGAGTCCGAGCATTCTCGCGACCTGTCTGACCTCGTCCTTGTGCCAGTCCCAGTTCGTCTCGATGACATGACCTTTGTCGCGGAGCGCACGGATGACGCCGACGTCGTTGTGGTGCGTCTTGATCTTCTTCGCGTAGCCCGAAACATCCGGATTTCCGGACTCGATGAGGTCGGGACGCAGGGTTCCCTGCCCGAGGAACGCGTGATCGAAATCAAGATTCAGCGCTTTCGCCGCCTTTTCGGTGACAACGAAGAACATATGCCCGATAATCGCGCGCTTTTTCTCCGGTTCACAGGTCTCGCAGAGCGGCGCGTACTTTTCGCCGTCGATTTCGAGCGCCGTATTGAAGAATTCGTCTTCGGCGTTGATACGCTGCATTTGGGTCAGCCCCAGTTCTGCCAGATTTTGACAGATTATATCTGACTCATTCTTTCTCATCATGCCGTGATCGATGTGAATTCCATAGACCTGATCTGGTCTGAGCGCCTTCGCGAGCAGCGCGGCGGTGACCGCGGAGTCGACGCCGCCGGAAACGAGAACGATGACCTTTCCGTTCTCGCCGACGCGGTCGCGGATCATCTTGATTGAGGTCTGAATTCTGTCCTCAAGCGCGTAAACTTCGGTGAAGCCGCAGATTCCGCGCACGAAATTCTTCAGCATCTCGACGCCGTTCTCGGTCGGGTCAACCTCCGGATGGAACTGAACGCCCGCGATTTTCTTTTCCTCATTCCAGACGCCCGCGCAGACGTTTCCGGTCTCAGCGACGAGTCTGAAACCTTCCGGCATCTTCGAGACCGCGTCGCCGTGGCTCATCAGAACCTTCTGCTTTGGCTCGAGCCCCTTGAACAGCGGACAGGTCGGGTCGACGGTGATCTCGGTCTGACCGTACTCGGTTTTGAAATCCGCCTCGACCTTGCCGCCGAAGTGGTCGACAATCATCTGCATCCCGTAGCAGATTCCGAGCATCGGAATGCAGAGATCGAACAGCTTCGGGTCATATTCCGGCGCGCCGTTCTCCCAGACCGACGCGGGACCGCCCGAAAAGATTATCGCGCCATACCCCGCGAGCTTCGCCGGGTCAACGCCCATCGGGAAGATGTCCGTGTAGACGCCGAGCTCGCGCACCTTTCGGTCGATGACCTTCGTGTACTGACCTCCGCAGTCGAGTATCGCTAATTTTTCCATAAATTCCTCCGGATTTTTGAACTATGTGTTAATAAACAGGACAAACGTGAAGATCAAAAACCGGTCTTCACGTTTGTAAAACATAGGGATGTCCTTTTCCGACAGCTCCCGCCGCCGGTTATTCCTTTTTCGCGAGAAGGTCGCGGATCTCAGTGAGAAGTTCCTCGGTCGTCGGGGGCACCGGCTCGTTCGCCTTTGCCTCTGCCTCAGCCTTTGCCTTGGCTTCAGCCGCCTCGCGTTCTTTCTTAGTCGCGATCTCTTTGCCCTTGTTGAGCAGCTTCACGCAGAGGAAAATCGAGAACGCCACGATCAGAAAATCGAGAATGTTCTGAATGAACATACCGTAATTTATAGTGACGGCGGGCGTCTCGCCTTCCGCCTTCTTGAGCACGATCATCAGGTCGCTGAAGTTGACCTGCCCGATGAGCAAACCGATCGGCGGCATGATTATATCATTGACAAGTGACGAAACGATCTTACCGAAGACATTACCGATCACAACACCGACCGCCATGTCGACGACATTGCCTTTGAAGGCAAATTTTTTGAATTCGTCCCAGAGCTTCACTGATATCTTCCCCTTAATATTTGCTGTTTTCTTTCTGTTTTATTCATCCGACAAACTGCGAAACAAGCTCCGACCGCACGAGCGGCCGAAGCGGTTTCGTTTCTTATCGGATTCAGAGCATCATCATGCCGACAAGGAGGAGCTGAACCTTGTCCTCTTCGGTGGTGTCGGGTTCGGGCTCAACGATCTCTTCCTTGACGACGACGTAGATGTCGGCGTAACGGACGACGAGCGCCTTGGTCATCTCGGTCTCACCGACAGCGATCTTGTCGGACTGCTTGCCGACGTAGCCGTAGTAGATGCCCTCATCGAGCTCCTTCATATCCGCGGAGAGAGTGGTGACGCCGTTCTCGTCAGCGGTGAAGACGATAGCTTCGCCAAGAACCTCATTGCCCTCTTCATCGGTGGTGACCGGAACGAAGGTGAAGGTGCCCTCTGCGAGCGGAGCCTTGGTGAAATCGGAAACGGAGTAATCCTCAGCGTAAACAGGGGTGTAAGTGACAAGATTGATCATGCCGTTCTCGTCGACATCGGTCTCTGCGAACGGAATACCGTAATCGCCGTAGTAAAGAACGATAACGCAGCTGTCTTCGATCTTGTAATCGCCGACGCCGACCATCGGAACGTCGATGGACATACCGATAGTGCCGTCCTCAAGGGCGGTGTAGTACTTGACAGCGTACATCCAGCCGTCATAGCCGCCGAAAGTGCCCGCGGTGAGTCCGTTGACGGTGGTTATGTAGCCTTCGTCAATGCCGGTGATCTCGAGGGTGTCGTCAGCCTCGTCGATTGCCTTCAGAACGTCAGCGACAGTAACGGTGCCGTCCTTCGCGAAAGTGCCGGAAGTGAGCGCTATATTGCCCTCGGCGCCCTCGATGTCGACGAAAACAAGCGCGACATCTTCGTCCTCTTCGTTTATGAGGTCAGCTTCGTCCTCAGCGGTAGTCTCAACAGGAGTGGTTTCGGTTGTGTCGGCGATCGGCGCGACGTCGTCGTTCGCGGAAACAGCGACTGCGCTGCCCGCGATCATAGCGAGTCCGAGGATCACCGAAAGAATACGGGATGTGATCTTCATGATTTTTTGATCCTTTCAAATTGTTTTTTATACGTCCGGCAAGGAACATATATTTTCTTAAATTATATCACATTTCCGGACATATTTCAATTGTTATATTCAACAAACTTCAGGAAATAATTTGTATCTTCTGCCGGAATTACGCCGATTCAGAGCTTTTCGCCTTTCTCGATTTTCGAAATCATGTCGAGACGCCTCTGGTGTCTGCCGCCCTCGTATTCTGTAGAGACGAAGATATCGGCGAGCTCGCAGCCGAGCCCCGGTCCGACGACCCGTCCGCCGAGGCAGAGCACGTTCGCGTCGTTGTGCAGCCGTGTGAATCTCACGCTGAACGAGTCGGACGCGCAAGCCGCGCGGATCCCGTCAAACTTGTTCGCCGCGATCGACATTCCGATGCCGGTTCCGCAGCAGAGAATTCCGAGCGTCGCGCCGCCGGAGAGCAGATTTTCGCAGAGCTTCGCGGCGTAAACCGGGTAATCGACGCTCTTCTCGGAATCGCAGCCGAGATCGATATACTTTATCCCCTTCTCGTCGAAGTGCTTCTTTATCTCTTCCTTGAGCGAAAATCCGCCGTGATCACAGGCGAGAGCAATTATCTTTTCCAATTTTGTAAATTCTCCTTTAATTTTGCTTAAATTTTTCTTCACGTTCTCTCTCCGCCTGAGAGGCGCGGAGGTAGACCGGATGGAGCGTTTTGTCGGTGAACGCCGATTTGTCGTCCGCGTTTTCATACGTCATGAGAGCGACGCGCGCGACCGAGTAAGCGTTCTGCGGCACAAGAAGCGCCGGAGTGTCGGATACTCTGTCATCTACGCCAAAGAATTTTTTCGCGAGATCGTAGCCGTCGCCGGTAAAAAATATCTTTTTCCCCGTAAAATCCGGCGTCTCGAGAAAAATTTTCAGCTCTTCAAGTGTGACAAGCGAATCCTCGCTGATTCTCCCCTCATTCCCGAAAACGGCAGTGTAGACCTGCCCGCGCCGCGCGTCCATGACCGGAACGACGACGCTGTCCGGGACGTTTTCGGTTATGACCCGCAGATTCTCCGCGAGCGCTTCAAGTGTCGAGACGCCGACGCACGGCTTCCCGGTCGCGAAGGCGAGCCCCTTGACCATCGCCGCGCCGATGCGCACGCCCGTAAACGAGCCGGGACCGGCGGAAACGGCGAAAAGGTCGATGTCCGCGGTCTTTTTCCCGATATTTCCGAGCATTTTTTCGATCATCGGAAGCATCGTCTCGCTGTGCGTGAGGGTTCCGCAGACGGTCGATACGGCGCGCATCCGCTCCCCGTCCGCGTCTTTTTCGAGCACCGCGCAGGAGGCGGTCTTCGCGGTCGTGTCGAGTGCTAAAACAAGCATTTCATCTTTCCTCGTAATACACCGAAATATTCCTCGAATTTTCCCCGATCTTGGTGATTATGACCGAGAAATACCGCTTCGGGAGTCTGTCCGCGATGTTCTCCGACCATTCGGTCAGGATCATTCCGCGCCCGAGATACCCGTCGAAGTCAATCGAGTCGAGGTCGTCGTCGCTGACGATGCGGTACATATCGAAGTGAAATACCGGCATTGTAAATTCATTCTGAACATTTGGTAAATATTCATTGACTATAGCGTAAGTCGGGCTGGTGACCCGCGCCCCCGGAGCGAGCACCGACGCCGCGCCGCGCGTGAAAGCGGTCTTCCCCGCGCCGAGGTCGCCGAACATCGCGATGAAATCGACGCCCATGCGCTTAGCGGTCGCCGCGGTCTTGGCTCCGGCGAGCTCGGTCTCCTCCGGCGAATCGCTCTTTATTTCAAGTATTTTCGTCTGCATCAGAACAGCCCCGTGATCTTTCCGCTGTCGTCGACGTCAATGCCGACCGCGGCGGGCTTCTTAGGCAGACCCGGCATCGTGAGCACCGAACCGGTGAGAACGACGATGAATCCAGCGCCCGCGGACAGCCTGACCTCTCTGACGGTCAGCGTGAAGCCGGTCGGCCTTCCGAGCTTCTTCGGGTCGTCTGACAGCGAGTACTGCGTCTTCGCCATGCAGACCGGGAAGCGCGAATATTCGGGGTCGAGTGCCGATATGTCGCGGATGGCTTTCTCCGCGTTCGGCTCGAACACGACGTTTTCCGCGCCGTAGATCTCCTTCGCGATGGTGGTTATCTTGTCCTTGATCGACATATCGTCCGGATAGAGCACTTTGAACTTGTCCTCGGCGTTCTCGTCGCAGGCGTCAATTACCGCCTTCGCGAGCTCGATTCCGCCTTCCCCGCCCTTCGCGAAGACCTCGGAAAGGGCGATTTTCGCGCCGCGCTTCTCGCAGAGCTCCTTCACGTAAGCGAGCTCCGCGTCGGTGTCGGTTCCGAAGCGGTTCAGCGCGACGACGACCGGCAGACCGAATTTCGCGAGGTTGTCGATGTGCGCCTCGAGGTTGACCGCGCCCTTTTTCAGCGCGTCGAGGTTTTCTTCAGCGAGTTCCGTCTTCGGCACGCCGCCGTTGTATTTGAGCGCGCGGACGGTCGCGACGAGCACGACGGCGCTCGGCTTCAGCCCCGCCTTGCGGCACTTGATGTCGAAGAATTTCTCGGCTCCGAGGTCGGCTCCGAACCCTGCCTCGGTGACCGTGTAATCGGCGAGTTTGAGAGCGAGCTTCGTCGCGCGGACCGAATTGCACCCGTGCGCGATATTCGCGAAAGGACCGCCGTGAACGATAGCGGGCGTGTGTTCGAGCGTCTGAACGAGGTTCGGCTTGAGCGCGTCCTTGAGGAGCGCCGCCATCGACCCCTGAACGTTCAGGTCGCGCGCGAAGACAGGCTTCCCGTCATATGTGTACGCGACAAGTATCGAGCCGAGCCGCTTCTTGAGGTCGGCAAGCGAGTCCGCGAGGCAGAGGATAGCCATAGTCTCGGTCGCGACGGTGATCTGGAAGTGCTCTTCCCTGACGACGCCCGAAAGCGGACCGCCCATGCCGATGACGCAGTTGCGGAGCGCTCTGTCGTTCGTGTCGGTGCATCTGAGGGTGAGGATGCGTCTCGGGTCGATTCCGAGCTCGTTGCCCTGCTGGAGGTGGTTGTCGATGACCGCGGAGAGCAGGTTGTTCGCGGCGGTTATCGCGTGGAAATCGCCGGTGAAATGGAGATTTATGTCCTCCATCGGAACGACCTGAGCGTATCCGCCGCCTGCCGCGCCGCCTTTGACGCCGAAGACAGGTCCGAGCGACGGCTCTCTGAGCGCGATTATCGCCTTCTTGCCGAGCTTCGAGAGCGCCATGCCAAGCCCGACAGACGTCGTGGTTTTACCCTCGCCCGCGGGGGTCGGGTTTATCGCGGTGACGAGGACGAGCTTGCCGTCCGGCTTTTCGCCGCATTTTCTGATAAACTCCTCGGTGACTTTCGCCTTGTACTTGCCGTAGAGCTCGAGGTCGTCCTCGCCGATGCCGATTTTTCCGGCGATTTCGGTTATCGGGAGCATTTTCGCTTCCTGCGCGATTTCTATATCCGGTTTCATTTTTTCCCTTTCTGACTTCGCGTCATGCTGAATTCGTATACTATTATATATATTATACCATAGCTTTTCGCGCGGGTCAATAGCCCGCGCCATTTTTTGTGTAATTTTCGCCTGCGCAATTTTAAGGAAATGGTATTGCAATTTTCATATAAATGTGATATACTATTTAAGGATACACTGATTAAATCGGGTTTTCGCAGAAAAAAGTCCCCGGATTTATGGGCTTTTTTCTGTGAAAACAACCTCAGCCAGTGTTTCCTTGATATGGCAGGAAGCAGCGGTATCCTGTGAAAACATATATAATTTAAGGAAGGAAACTCCAGAAAATGAAGAAAAAGAATATAATCGCGGCGGCGCTCGTCTCCGCCCTCGCGCTGACGTCCTTCTCCGTGTTCGTCCTCGGCGACGACGCGGCGTATGACGCGTCGTCCGACCCGCTCGTCTCGCTCTCTTACGTCGAGAAGATAACGGCGGAGCAGAACGCGAAGATAGCCGACCTGACGACCCGTCTGACCGCCCTCGAAACCGAGAACGCGTCGCTGAAGACGACGGTCGCGTCCCAGAACACGACAATAGACGAGCTCAGAAAAACAGTCAGCGACGTCACCGGCGGCTACGAGGTCGTGAACCTGAAAAAGGGCGACAAGCTCTTCGCCGACACGGTCTGCGAGCTGATCCTGCGCTCCGGAACGGCGTCGGTCATAGCTCCCGGCGCGAACGGAATCGCAGATCTGACCGCAGCCGCCGACCTTGCGGATTCCGATATCGTCCCGCTCCAGCACAGCCTGATGATCCCGCGCGGCGGCGACGGACGCGGCATTCTCGTCACCAGCGACGAAATCTACATAATGGTCAGGGGAGAATATCACCTTGGAGAATAAGCACAAGAGTAAGACCGCGAAGCGCGACAGAATGCGCCGCATCCTCTGCCTGATACTCGCGATAATGATGGTCGGCGGCACGGCGGTGACGCTTGTCTACAACCTGCTCCTGACGCGTGTTTACGCAGCGGATGCCGATGATACGTCGGTTTTATCCGCGTCGGCGAGCGACACGAAGCGCGTCCGCGTCGGGCTCATGTACGGCGAGAACGTGACGGTCGGCTTCGAGACGGACGCCGCGAACGGCTTCGGGATTGAGACGGTGGACCGCTCTGTCCCCGACCTCCCGTCGCGTGAAATATGGGAGTTATCACTTACAAAGGTAGCCGCCGTGGTCGACGAAAACCTTGCGAAAACCGACATGACCTACCGCGTCGCGTCCGGAAACGACACGGTAAAAATAGGCGGATATCACGTCGGGATAGGCTCGGGTATGGCCAGAGAAACCTGTGAGACAATGCTCGCCGCGCTCGACGAGACTCTCGCGTCGCTCGGATACGACGTCTTCCCGTTCTACGGCGACAGCGGATTTTCTCTGCGCTCCGGGAATTTCGCGACGTCGGCTGACGCGCAGGCGGCGGCTTCGAAGATTTCTTCGGTCATCGCCGACCTCGACATTTATACAGTTTCTCCGACAAAGACCGGCGTGTCGCTCGTCAACCCGTACACCGACGAGATATTGTTCGAGTACGACGCGTCCGACGTGACGGCGCTCGGTCTGACCGCGCGTCCCTCCGCCGACGGCACGAAGAATTACCTCGTCACCCCCGCGAAGAAGCAGTACGACGGCATCTTCATGTTCCGCCGCGAGAATATCGCGACCGACCCGAACGCCGGCTACACCGACGGCGTCTCGCTGACGAACGTGATGGCGCTCGGCGACTACATTGAGGGCGTCCTTCCGTATGAAATATCGTCCTCATGGCCGCTCGAGTCGCAGAAGGCGTTCGCGATCGTCGTCCGCTCCTACACGATGTCGTCGCTGAACAGGCACAGGGCGTACGGCTTCGACCTCTGCAACTCGACGCACTGTCAGGTGTATCAGGGTCGCGCGCGAGTGACCGACGTCGTCGAGCAGGCGGTCCGCGAGACCTCCGGTCAGGTAATGATATATGACGGAAAAATAGTTCAGGCGTTCTACAGCGCCGTCTCGGGCGGCGTCACGGTCTCCGCGAAGGACGCGTGGGGCTCCGAGGTGCCGTACCTGCACGCGATCGAGACCCCGTGGGAGATCTACACGAACCACTCCTACGGCACGTGGCAGACCGAGGTCAGCCCGTCGGAGCTCGCCGATTACCTGCGCTCCAAAGGTTATTCGATCAGCGGAAACGTCGCGTCGATAACGATAGATCGTCTCGCCGACAATTCTACATACATAGCAGAGCTGACAATAACCGGCACGTCCGGCGGCTCGGTCACGATAAAGCGCACCGATTCAGTCCGCTCCGCCCTCGCGAAGTACGTGAAGAGCGCGAATTTCGTCGTCGGCAAGGGCAAGGTCGACGCCGACATAACTACCTTCAATACCGAATCGATGACCTCGACACCCGTAATAACGGCGTCCGGCACGACTTCGCACGACAATTCCACGGGCGTCGCAGTCATGACCGCGTCCGGAAAGGCGTCCATCCCCGACATGAACAGCGCGACCGCCGTCACGTCCGACGGCACGAAGCAGCTCGGCAAGGTGACGTCGACGACGGTTCGCCAGACAGTTTACGCCGAGAACAGCGGCAACTTCATCTTCGTCGGCAAGGGCTACGGCCACGGCGTCGGGCTCTCGCAGATCGGGCTTCGTGACCTCGCAAAGCAGGGCGTCGCCGCGAAGGATATGCTGAAGATGTACTTCTCCGGAATCGTGATCGACGATCTCGCGACGGTAATAAAATAATTTCAAGTATCCAATTAATATAATTTGTATAATTTGCACAAAGCTCTGTAGGGGCGACCATTGGTCGCCCGCTCCACTGTTTACGTGACTACAAAGGAGGATAACCATGCCTGTATTACCAGAAAATTCCCGCCTCGCGTTCATAGGCGACAGTCTGACCCACGCAAACAACTATCCCTCGCGTGTCATCGACTATTACCGGAAGAATTTCCACAATCTGCACGTGACCTTCCGCAACTGCGGCATCTCCGGCGCGTCAGTCCCGACGATACTTCGCTTTTTCGACGAGGACATCCTGCCGTTCCGCCCGACGCACGCGACGATAATGCTCGGCGTGAACGACTCCTGGCGCGACCTTCTCGGCTCGCCGAGGACAGAGGAGCGCGACAACCGTCTCGCTTTCGCCTTCCGCGAGTACAAGAAGAACCTCGAAAAGTTGTGCAATCTGCTGAAAGACCACGGCGTCAAAGTGATTCTCTGCACACCCTGCCCGTTCGCGGAGCACGCCGTCAAAGGCGCGTACAAGGGCGGTCACGCGCTGATGCTTTATTACGCCGAGTACGTCAGAAAGCTCGCGAAGAAGCTGAACCTCGACCTGATCGACGTCCACGCGCGGATCTCCGAGCTGTACCTCGACGAAAAGCTCTTCGGCACAGACCCGGTTCACCCGATAGACGCCGGCTACGCGCGCATCGCCGAGTGCTTCCTCAGATATTTCGGCGCGGAACTTCCGGACATCGTCCTCGGGAAAGAGCCGGAACCGATCTCGCCGGACCTCGACAAATGGCGCAAAGCCGCAGACCGTCAGCGAAACATCCTCGCGACCGAGTCGATGCTCTGCGACCCGGCGGCAAAGACGACCGAGGAAAAGCTCGATTTCATGCGTAAATACGCCGAAGAAAAGCGCTACATCGGCACGCACGCCGAGAGCTATTTCGACCTTCTCTCGCACACCTACCTGACCGACAAGCCGCGCCAGAGCGAAATTCTCCGTGAAATTGACGAAAGCATGGCGGAGCTTACGGAGTAACGTATTACTACTTCATTCTGTTAGCAAGCAATATAGTTTACAGCCATGTTAAAATTGCCGCCGTCCCCTTGAATTCACGGTGAAAATGTGGTATAATAGGGGTACACGGAAATTTCCGGGGAAATTTCCGGCAAAATGACAAAACCCGAAAGGATATATAAATATGGAAGAAAAATTCGACCCGAAGACCCTCCTCTACAAAAACGAGAACGCTTTCGCGCGCGAAGACCGCGAAGAGCTGAAGAAATCCGCAGCCGACTACTGCGTCGGTTATAAAAAGTTCCTCGACAACGGCAAAACCGAGCGCGAAGTCGTCCGCGAGACCATCCCGATGCTCGAAGCAAAAGGATACATCGCCTACGAAATAGGCGACAAAATCGTCCGCGGCGGCAAATACTACCTGAACAACCGCGGCAAGTCGATCATAATCTTCAAAGTCGGCACCGAGCCGATCGAAAACGGCGTCCGGATCGCCGCCGCGCACATCGACTCCCCGCGCGTCGACTTCAAGCCCTGCCCCGTCTTCGAGGAAGCCGAAATGTGCTTCTTCAAGACCCACTACTACGGCGGTATAAAGAAATACCAGTGGGTAGCCACCCCGCTCTCCCTCCACGGCGTAATCTGCACGAAAAACGGCGACGTCAACGTAACCTATGGTGAAAATGACGAAGAACCCTGCTTCTACATCAACGACCTCCCGCCGCACCTCGCGCAGCTCCAATACGAAAAATCCGCCGCGAAAATAATCGAAGGCGAACAGCTCAACGTCCTCGCCGGAACCGAACCCTACGCGTCCGACGAAAAACTCTCCGACGCCGTAAAACTGAACGTCCTCGCCGCCCTGAACGAAAAATACGGCTGCACCGAAGCTGACCTCATAAACTCCGAACTCTGCGCCGTCCCCGCCGCGAAAGCCCGCGACATAGGCTTCGACCGCTCGCTCATAGGCTCCTACGGCCACGACGACCGCGTCTGCGCCTACCCCGCTGTAACCGCCATCCTCGACAGCGAAGACTCCGAACACACCCTCATGACCATCTTAGCCGACAAAGAAGAAATCGGCAGCGAAGGCGTCAGCGGTATGCAATGCCAGATCTTCGAAGACGTCCTCGAAGAAATCGCCCTTGCCCTTAACGGCAACCCCCGCGCCGTCCGCGCCCACTCCAAATGCCTCTCCGCCGACGTCAACGTCGCCTACGACCCCAACTTTCCCGAAGTCTTCGAAAAACGCAACTCCGCCATGCTCGGTCACGGCGTAGTCCTCTCCAAATACACCGGCTCCCGCGGTAAATCCGGCACCTCCGACGCCTCCGCCGAATTCGTCTCCTTCGTGACAAACTCCTTCGACCACGACAACGTAGCATGGCAAATGGCTGAACTCGGCAAAGTCGACCTCGGCGGCGGCGGAACCGTCGCAAAATTCATAGCCAAAGCCAACATCGACACAGTAGACCTCGGCGTCCCGGTAATCTCCATGCACGCGCCATACGAAGTCGTTTCCAAAATCGACGTTTATATGACCCACAAGGCTATAAAAGCGTTCTACAGATAAAGTAAAGCGGGGGAACCCACTTTGAAAAGAGGGTTTACCCCCCCCCCATCCGAGAAACTTTATAAAAATAAAGGAGTAAAGCAATGAACGAAATTCTCAGAAAGATCGGGCTGTACGGCATCGTGCCGGTTGTCAAAATCGATGATGTCGAAAAGGCAGTACCGCTCGCAAAGGCACTCTGCGACGGAGGACTTCCGGTAGCCGAAATCACCTTCAGAACCAAATGCGCCGCCGAAGCAATCAAGCGGATCACCACCGAATTCCCGCAGATGCTCGTAGGCGCCGGCACCGTCCTCACCCCCGATCAGGCAGACGAAGCCGTAGCCGCAGGCGCCAGATTCATAGTCAGCCCCGGTCTCAACCCCAAAGTAGTAGCCCACTGCCAGAAAATCGGAGTCCCAATAACCCCCGGCTGCTCCAACCCCAGCGACATCGAAGCCGCCCTCGAGCTCGGTCTCGACGTAGTGAAATTCTTCCCCGCCGAAGCGGCAGGCGGTCTCCCCATGATCAAAGCCATGTCCGCCCCCTACGGCAATCTGAAATTCATGCCCACCGGCGGCCTGAACGAATCCAACATCCTCGACTACTTAAAATTCAACAAAATCCTCGCCTGCGGCGGCAGCTACATGGTCTCAAGCGACCTCATAAACTCCGGCAACTTCGCCAAAATCGAAGAACTCACCCGCGCCGCGGTAATGCAGATGCACGGTTTCGAACTGCGCCACGTAGGAATCAACTTCGACAGCAAAGACGAAGCCCTGAAAACCCTGAACCTCCTGACCAAAATGTTCGGCTACTCCCAGACCCTGAACGAAGGCGGCGCCTTCGCCGGCGCCGACATCGAACTCATGTACACCCACTTCAAAGGCACTCTAGGACACATAGCAATCGGCGTGAACTTCCTCGACCGCGCCATATTCTATTTCCAGAACATGGGAATCGAATTCGACCCCGATTTTCTCGCGAAATTCGAGCGCGGCGAAACCAAAGCCGTATACTTCAAGGACGAAATCGGCGGGTTCGCGTTCCATATTGTGCAGAAATAAGGAACGATGGGGGAAACGCTTTTGAAAAAGCGTTTCCCCCATACCCCCTTCATAAAACTTTCAAACATTATTTGAGGTGAATCATGACCGAACGTTTCTACGCAAAAAAGCTGCTCGAAGCAATTCCGGACGAGCAAATAAAATCCGTTGTCGATTTTCTCGAATCAAAGTTCTCAGCCGAAGAAGCCGACGACATCTTCTGCAACGCCCTGCTCGCCAACAGCAAAAAATCAAAGTCACAAAGAAAACTCATTTCCTTCGAAGAAGTAGCCCGAGAATGCGGTCTGAACCCTGAATCACTATAAAAACAACGCTGTTGTGCATTTTTCACAACAGCGTTGTTTCATTCCGAATAAATCTCCCGATACCTCTCCGCCGCGTCCAGCACCTTCCGCACATAATTCCGCGTCTCGGCAATCGGTATCTTCTCAGTTATAAGTCGTCCGTCACTATCGGTCATTCCCGGCTCCTGAAGCCAATTCCGGACCCGCCCGATCCCGGCGTTATACGCCGCGAGCGCCTCCTCGTCAAACCCGAACTGCCCGCGCAGATACGCCAGAAAATAGCATCCGCGCCGGATATTTGTCTCCGGGTCAAAAAGCTCATCCGTAACCTCCGCGTCCTCGAGCCAGCCGACATCCCCCTGCATCCGCGAAATCCAATCATTCGTATCGTCAGTGATCTGCATCAGCCCCTTAGCCCCCGCAGACGACAAAGCATCCGCGCGGAACGAACTCTCAGTCAATATCACCGCGAAAACAAGCTCTACAGGCAGCGAATTCTCAAACGCGTACTTCTCGACAAGCTCCGAATACTCCCTCGGGTACATCCGCCGCTCCTGCTCCGGACGAATCCGAAAATTCCAATAAAGCGCCGCCGACAAAATGACCGCCGCCGCGAGCAGCACGCAAACGCCGCCCGCCAGACGCCTACCGCGCGATCTTATCATAATTTATCTTCTTAAGAATATTCTCAGTCTGCCCCTCAAGCGAATCAATCCCGCCGTTATTATAGACAACGAAATCGCAATGCTCAGTGAAAAATTCGTCGCTATGCTGAGAATCGATCCTCTTCTCAGCCGCCGTCCGGTCAATCCCGTCCCGCGCAACTATCCGGCGGATCCGAACCTCCCGGTCCGCGATCACCCCGATAATAAAATCGCAATGCTTATCAAACCCCGACTCAAAAAGTTGCGGCGCGTCCACGACAGCCAGCGTATCCCCCGCCTTAGCACGCCCCTCAAGCCAAGCGTTAATCTCCGCGATAATATGTTTATGCGTAATCCTGTTCAGCGCCGTCAACTTATCCTTCCGCGCCTCCGGATCCGGCTCGGCAAACACAATCCTCGCGAGCCCATGCCGGTCAAGCCGCCCGTCCTCACGAAGTATCACCTCGCCGAACCGCTCCACAAGCTCCTCAAGACACCGACTCCCCGGCGCCGTAACAAGCCGCGAAACCTTATCCGTATCAAGCACCCGTATCCCATAACTCATCAGACAAAGCGACAACTCGCCCTTCCCCGCGCCGGAACCGCCGGTCAGACCTATAACTCGCATTTTATCGTTAATCATATGTAATTTTACGTGGGGAAACCCTCTTTGAAAAGAGGGTTTCCCCACACCCCTTCCTAGAAACTTCAAACAATTTATATTTTTTCGCCCGGACCAATATCCGTGCCACAGCCCGTCGGGAAAACTCCCCACGGGCTGCGTTTTTTCGCTATTCTCAGATCAGCACAAAGCGTCCGCTCTCGTCCGACTCATATCCAGCCTCCATCACGCGCTGAATATGCGCCGCGTCGTCAAACGACGGGCACGCCTTCCTGTGCGAACTCACCGAATCGAGGAACGAATACATCGACCCGATATGCCCGCGCAGCCACCCGATCGGCGCCTTGACGCCCGGGAAAATCCCGCCCGGAGCCGGATAACGCCCCACGCACTCAATCCGCTTGAACCCGCGCTCCCCGCCGAGATCGCCGGTCTCATCGTCCATATCATAAAACTCCAGCCAATTCGGATTCATGATATCAATCCGAACCGCGCCCTTCTCGCCGTAAATCTCGCAGGTAAAATCATCGTTAGCGCCGACCGCCAGCTTACTCGCCTCGACAGTCCCCTTCGCGCCGCACTCAAGCTCCGCCAGCATATAGAACGCCTCGTCCGCGTTAGTGCGCCACTCCTTGCCGTCCATCCCGAGCCGCACCGGATGCGCGATCTGCGACATCCCGGTCACGCCGCGGAACCTTCCGCACAGATAATAAACCAGATCAATCGCGTGCGACCCGAGGTCAAACAGCACCCCGCCGCCGCAAATCGTCCGATCCTGCTTCCACCCCGCCTTTTTCTCGAGGTCAGTGCAGGACGCGTGCAGGTACGCGCAGCGAAAACTCACTATTTTTCCGAGTCTCCCCTCGTTGATCAGCTCCTTCGCGCGCATGACAGGCGACAAAAAGCGGTTATTGAACACGATCTGCGCCGTGACCCCCGCCTCGTCCGCCATTTTCGCGCACTCGAAAGCCTCCGCGCTCGTCACGCAGAGCGGCTTCTCGCAGAGCACGTTCTTCCCCGCGGCGATCGCCTTTTTAATCGTCTCGTAATGCGCGGTGTTCGGCGATGTTATATCGATCACGTCGATCGACGGATCATTTATCATCTCGTCTTCACTGGAATAAGCTCTTGTGAAGCCGAACTCCTTCGCCGCCTTCTCGCGGGTCTCCGGCGTGCGCGTGTAGATTCCGGTAATTTTTGCCTCGAAAGGCAGATCCTTGTAAAAGAACGGCAGTGAGGCGACTGAAAAAGTGTGCGTCCGCCCCATCGAGCCGAATCCGATCAGTCCGATGTTCATGTTATTTCCTTTATAGTAAATTATTTATGAATTTTAAGCCGATAATATTTTAATAGCCTGGTCAGCACATGTAGCGGCGTCCGGCGTATAGGTCGCCCCGATCGTCTTCGCGAACTCGTCGCTGACCGGCGCGCCGCCGACGAGAACCTGAGCGTCGAGCCCGGCTTCCTTCACCTTTTCGACGACCCTTCCCATTTCGGGCATAGTTGTTGTGAGAAGCGCCGAACATCCGATGACTTTTGCGTTGTATTTTTGTGCTTCTGCGACAAACTTTTCGGCAGGCACATCGACGCCGAGGTCGATGACGTTGAGGCCCTTGGATTCCATCATCATGCGGACAAGGTTCTTGCCGATGTCATGGAGGTCGCCCTTCACGGTGCCCAGACAGGCCCGGCCCAGAGGCTCGGAGTTCTCGCTGGTGAGGTGGGGCTTGAGGATCTCCGTGCCGGCGTTCCTGCACTTGGCGGCCATCAGGACCT
>ENA-ORIC01001671-ORIC01001671.1-human-gut-metagenome-genome-assembly--contig:-NODE-1671-length-20527-cov-3.083912_pt1 | contig 20527 bp, 19 predicted proteins | sample MGYA00243023_ERZ508732 | MGnify/ENA primary metagenome ERZ508732 (study PRJEB26277, sample SAMN04329767) | human gut metagenome | biome: human-associated habitat | host: Homo sapiens | place: USA...
ATCCTCGATGTGAAGGTCGCCGCCGGTCAGGCCGTCAAGGAAGGCGATCTGCTGTTCATCCTCGAGGCCATGAAGATGGAGAACGAGATCTTCGCTCCCTGCGCTGGCACCATCTCCTCCGTCGCAGTTGCCAAGGGCGCTGCTGTCAACCCCGGCGACGTTCTGTGCGTCATCGGCTAAATAACAGCATTCCCCTGAATTAACTGTGAAAGGAAAAGAAACATAAATGGCTGCTATTAACAATTTCATGCAGCAGACCGGCTTCTATATGTTTGGTCAGGACGGTAACTGGAAATGCCTCATCATGATCGCCATTTCCTTTATCCTCATGTATCTGGCCATTGTGAAGGGCTTTGAGCCGCTGCTGCTCCTGCCCATTTCCTTCGGTATGCTGTGTACCAACCTGCCCGGCGCGGATATGTTCCATGAGATCCTGTTTGCCGGCGGTCACGTCCATTGGGACCTTTTCGGCGGCACGCCCGTCACGGCCTCCTTTATTGCGGAGATGAGCGAGTCCGGCGTTTCGGACGCTGTGCTTGCTCCGTACTTCCAGCAGCTGCTCGCCAGCGCGCAGGAGGCCTTCGGAGCGGATACGATCCAGCAGGTCGCCAGTGAGGTCATGGCTGCTGCCGGCGGCACCATCAGCGAGTTCACCGCGCAGGCACAGGCGGTTGCACAGGCCGAACAGGCTGCCGCGGTGTACGGCATGGAGCTTGCCGGCCCGACGGTCAACCTCGGCCTGCTCGACGTCCTCTACCTCGGCGTCAAGCTCGGCATCTATCCCTGCCTGATCTTCATGGGCGTCGGCTCCATGACCGACTTCGGTCCCCTGATTGCCAACCCCAAGTCCCTGCTGCTCGGTGCGGCTGCCCAGCTCGGTATCTTCATGACCTATGTGGGCACCCAGCTCCTCGGCTTCACCTCGCAGGAATCCTCCTCCATCGGTATCATCGGCGGCGCGGACGGCCCGACCGCGATCTTCGTCACCTCCCGTCTGGCTCCCGAGCTGCTCGGTCCTATCGCCGTTGCCGCTTATTCCTACATGGCCCTCGTCCCGGTCATTCAGCCCCCCATCATGAAGGCTCTGACCACCAAGGAAGAGCGCCGCATCGTGATGCGCCCGCTGCGTCAGGTCAGCAAACGCGAGAAGATCATCTTCCCCATCATGATCACCGTGTTCGTGGCGCTGCTCGTTCCTTCTGCCGCGCCTCTGATCGCGTGCCTGATGCTCGGTAACCTGTTCAAGGAGTCCGGCGTTGTGGACCGTCTGCAGAAGACCGCCGGTAACGAGCTGATGAACATCGTCACCATCTTCCTCGGCTTCACCGTCGGTGCTACCGCCACCGCCACCACCTTCCTTTCCGTTCAGACCCTTGAGATCATGGCTATGGGTATCGTCGCGTTCGGTTTCGGTACCGCGGGCGGCGTGCTGCTGGCCAAGCTCATGAACCTGTTCCTGAAGGAAAAGATCAACCCGCTGATCGGTTCCGCCGGCGTTTCCGCCGTTCCTATGGCCGCCCGTGTTTCTCAGGTCGTCGGCCAGAAGGAGAACCCCTCCAACTTCCTGCTCATGCACGCCATGGGCCCGAACGTTGCAGGTGTTATCGGTTCCGCTATCGCCGCAGGCGTCCTGATGTCCCTGTTCGGCTAATTCTCAGCAATTTGAAAAAGAGCACCCGTAAGGGTGCTCTTTTTTATATTTTTCCGCACATTGCGCGGAGGAGGAAAGCAGCGCCGTAGGCGCTGCACGGGAAAAGGGGGATATTCTCTCACGTGAGAGAATATCCCCCTTGAACCCCCAAGAGAACGCGAGGGGAGGTCCCCTCGACCCCCGACATTGGCAGTTTGCAGCTTGAAGAACTGCAAACGCTGCGCAATGTAAGTGCGGTGTACATGGCTTCGCCATGAATCCCTGCGAATCGTGACCGTTTTGCAACCGCGCCTTACTATCGTGAGGCGCGAGTGACGTTTGCTTGGCGGCAGACTGCGTGCGAAATAGCGGCATTATTGCACTCGCCGCATTGAGGAGTGCCTCGGTAGACGGAAATTAGGCTGCACTGCCACGAGACTGGCAGAGCGGCAGCGGACAATAGAAGCAGAGGCAAGTCGTATAGCAGAACCAATGGCGGTGAGCGTCAGCAATACCGCCACGCAGGCAGTTGCATTCCGGAGGCAAAAAGCCCCTTCGAGCCCGAGACTGCCAATCTAATCCCTTTCTCTTGGGGGTCAAAGGGGGATATTCTCTTTCCGAGGAAAGAGAATATCCCCCTTAACCGCGTCCCCTGCACGGTGCAGGGGCATAAAGCTCTGTTAGTCTTCGACTAACTTCCCCTCCGCATCCAGATGTGCCTTCTTGACCTCATTGCCGGTGAACTTGGCGATTCCATCCAGCCGCATGCCGGAGGGATAATCCGACACCAGTGTGTACGCCACGCCGCGGCGCTTGGCGCGGCCCGTGCGGCCGATGCGGTGGACGTAATACTCGTTTTCAAGTGGCACATCATAGTTGAACACTGCGTCCACGTCGTCGACGTCGATGCCGCGGGCGGCCACGTCGGTCGCGACAAAAATCGGCAGCTCGCCGCGGCGGAAGCGCGCCATGACGGCCTCGCGCTTTTTCTGCGGGATATCACCATGGATGCAGTCGGCCTCGAGGCCTTCCATCATCAAAAATGCCTTGAGCCGCTCTGTCATGCCCTTCGTGTTGCAGAACGCCATCACGCGCTCGTGGCCCTCGGCTCGGATGATCTGCGCCATGACATGCGCCTTGTCGTTCTGGCCCACGTCGATGCGGTACTGCGCGATATCGGGCTTATTCTCCTCCTTGGCCTGCACGGTGATCTCCTCAGGGTCACGCTGGTACATCCAGCTGATGTCCATGACCTCGCGCGAGATCGTCGCGGAGAACATGCCGAGATTGCGGCGGGAGGACAGCTTGTCCAGAATGCGCGTCACATCGTGGATAAAGCCCATGTCGAGCATGCGGTCGGCCTCGTCGAGCACGACGGTCTTGACGTTGTCGAGCTTGACGGTGCGGCGCTTCATGTGGTCGCTCAGGCGGCCCGGCGTCGCCACGACGATCTGCGGGTGCTTTTTGAGCGCGTCGATCTGCTTGCCGATGGGTGCGCCGCCGTACAGGCACACGATGCGCACGCCCGGAAGATAGACGCAAAGGTCGCGCAGCTCCGCCGTGATCTGCATGGCGAGCTCGCGCGTCGGCGCTAAGATGACGGCCTCGGTCTCCTCGCTGCCGGGCTCGATGTGCTCGATGATGGGGATGCCGAAGGCAAAGGTCTTGCCCGTGCCGGTGGGGGCCTTGGCGATGACGTCCTTCCACTCGCGCATCGGCGGGATGCAGCCCGCCTGCACGGGGGTACTCTCTTCAATATTTTTCTTTTTCAGTGCGCGCTGGACCTCTTCGGTCAGTCCGAGAGAGTCAAAGCGCACGCCCTGTGTGAATTCCATAGCGTTTTCCTCTGTTTTCTCATATTTTCAGTCGTGTATGATTATATCATGGCTGTCAACCTGTTTTCCTCGCCCCAGATGCAAAGCTGGTCAAGGACCTTCATCAACGACTTTCCGCGCTCCGACAGCGAATACTCCACCTTCGGCGGAATCTGCGGATACTCCTTTCGCACGATGAGACGATCAGCCTCCAGCTCCTTGAGGTTGCTGCTGAGCGTCTTATCTGTGATCGTCCCAAGATAGCGCTTCATCTCGTTGAACCGCACCGGCTCATACTCCATCAGGCAATATAAGATCACCATCTTGTGCTTGCCGCTGATGAGCGACATCGTGTAGCTGAATCCGGTGTCGGCAAAATTTGCGCTTTTGATATACTTCTCCATGCAGGACATATTTACACTTCCCTTTTAGAAAGTACCTGTATTTATTAACAGTACTTGTGTTTTTTCCGATGCATGCTATGATGATAGCAGGATGACCATATGAAGTCAATCCAAAATGCAAATGGAGGTCGTTAATAATGAAAAAAGAATTGGGTGTCCATCCCTATCTGTTTCCAATGCCCGTGCTGATGATTGCCACTTACGGCGACGATAATGTCGTCGATGTGATGAACATGGCGTGGGGCGGTATCTGTGCCGAAAACATGGTTTCTCTCAACATTGACGAGGATCACAAGACCTCAGAGAACATCAAAAAGCGCGGTGCGTTCACGCTGAGCATTGCGGACATTCCCCATATCGAAGCCGCCGATTTCTTCGGCATCGCCAGCGGCAACAAGATGCCGGACAAGTTCGAGCGCAGCGGCTTGAGTGCTGTAAAAAGCGAAAAGGTAGACGCTCCTATTGTGCAGGAGTTCCCGCTGACGCTGGAGTGCAGGGTCATTGAGGACAAGATGGAGGTCTTCGGCCACCACATCATCGGCGAGATCGTCGGCGTGCTGGCGGATGAAGCCGTGCTGGATGAAAAAGGCAAGGTGGACGCCGCAAAGCTGAATGCATTTGTGTTCGACCAGTTCCGCAGCGGCTACTATGCCATCGGCGAAAAGGTCGGTCAGGCATGGCACACCGGCGCACCGCTGATGAAAAAATAAAGATAATCCCTGCACTTGCAGGCAAACTGCCAGCTCGCTGTGCCGATCTTGCTTTTCAGGATGACACGAAGGATGCCAGGGCGTTTTACGCCAACAATGAAGCGCTGATGGGCAAAAAGAAGGCCGTTTTCCTCACCGCGATGGCCGATGAAGATCAAAAGACTGCCTCCGGCGCGAACGCTTCGTTTGACCTCATGGCCGACTATCTCGGCTGGGAGATCGTGGGCAGGCTGAATGTCGGCGGCTGCTCCACGGCGGACGATCTTCACGAAGAAGGCCTGACCGCCGCTTACGAGCTCGGCAAGAATCTGTAAACAGTTGATCGTATAAAAAAAGAGGACTTGCTTTGCAAGCCCTCTTTTTTATTGTCGAAACATTCTGCTGTTGTACACGGCCAACGCCGCAATGAGCGACAGAACAGTGGAAAAGATCAGCTTCACCGGCGCGAGCGCTTGCAGGCTGGCGAGAAAATACGTCCAGCCGTCGGCTTCCAGCTTGATGCGAAAGGCCGGAATGCAATAGCCCATCGCAACATACGCCGCGGCAAAGATCACGGCAAACGCTATGATCGCCCAGCGTCTCTTTTTCATCTCCCACGCTCCTTTCTTATCACTGTACCGCGCAGCCGCCCCATTCGACGACCGTGAAGCCTGTGCGCTCGGGCGCGGAAAGCCCCTGCGCGGGAAGGTCGACAAATTTTTCCGATGGCTGCCACGCCATGAAGACGCGCAGCAGCGTGTCAGGCGCGGGATCGACCGTGAGCTTGGCAGAATCCGTATAAACGTCCTGCTGGAACGAAATCAGATTGTAGGCGTTGTCCTGCATCTGCGGCAGCCAGTAGATGATGAACTCGTTCGCTTCCTCGCGCGTTAGGCCCAGCTGCGTGAGCGCATTCTCGAGGAACGCCGCGGTGTCCTCCCCCGAAACGCAGAAGCCGGTGGAAAAGTCGTAATCCGTCCCCGACGTGCCCTCCCAGTAGAGGTAGCGGTAGGTTTGGCCGCTCTCGTCCGTCAGCGTGCCATCCGGCGCGGCGCGGACGCTCCAGCCGTCACCGTAGGCGGGATAGGCGCACGTCAGCTCGCCCGCAAGATCAAGCGTCACACGCACATCCGTCTCCTGCTCGGGATATAGATAAATCACAGGCTTTTCGTCACTCACCTCTTCCTTCGGTTCCCGCCCGCAGGCCGAGAGCGAAAAGAGCAGCAAACACGCAAGCGCAAGGGAGAGTAGCTTCTTCATGGCAGAGTCCTCCTCATCAGTAGTTGTTCCTTTAGACGCAAGAACCATCAAAAAAGTTCCATTTTTCACGCCCGCAGGCGTGAAAGGATCCTGATCGTTATTTCTGACGTCAAAAGGTGTATTGCCGCGGCGCGGCAAGAGAAGCCGCCCTGGGGCGTGCGCGTCAGAAATAATACTTTGCGCGAAGAGGAAATTGGCGAAGCGCCGCCGGTGGCGGAAGAAGCGAGCCAGTTTCGAGGAAGCGGCACGATTGGCGCGCCTGTAAGGGCGCGGGAATCGTAACGCCGCGACGGTGCAAAGTCGAATTGTCCGCTTAAATCGGACAACCGAGGCGCAGAACGAAGCGAATCTTTACAAAGAAGTGGCACAGCCACTTCTTTGTAAAAATCAAAAGAGGGACAGCTTTGCTGTCCCTCTTTTGAAATCTTTATTTGTGTGGTACATGCCAGATCGTATCCGCGTACTGCGCGACGGCGCGGTCGGCGGCGAAGATGCCGCTGCGGGCGATGTTGATGAGCGACATGCGGTTCCATTCCTCGCTTCTTGCGTAGGTGTCTGCCATGCGCTGCTCGGCGGCGCAGTAGGACGCGAAGTCCTGCAAGAGCATGTATTCATCGTTCATCAGCAGCCGCGAGGCGAGATCGTCGTAGGAAACGCCGTCTGAGAAGCCCGCCTTGAGCTTGTCGATCACCGCGCGCAGGTTCTCGTCGCGCGCGTAGAGCTTCTGCGGGGCGTAGCCCTCGCGCTTGAGGCGCACGACCTCGTCGGCGTGCAGGCCGAAGAGGAACATGTTCTCGTCGCCGAGCCTCTCGTGCATCTCGACGTTCGCGCCGTCGAGCGTGCCGACGGTCAGCGCGCCGTTCATCATGAACTTCATGTTGCCCGTGCCGCTGGCCTCCTTGCCAGCGGTGGAGATCTGCTGGCTCACCTCGCTCGCGGGCATCAGATGCTCGGCGAGCGACACGCGGTAGTTCTCAAGGAACACCACCTGCAGCCTGTCGCGGCAGATAGGGTCGGCGTTGATCTCAGCGGCAAGGGAGTTGATGAGGCGGATGATGCGCTTGGCGACCGCGTAGCCCGGCGCGGCCTTCGCGCCGAACAGGAACACGCGCGGCTGCATGGCGCGGTTTGGGTCGTTTTGCAGCTGTTGATAGAGGTAGATGATATGCATCGCGTTCAAAAGCTGACGCTTATACTCGTGCAGGCGCTTGACCTGCACGTCGAAGATCGCGTCGGTGTTGAGCACGATGCCCTGCGTCTTTTTGACGTAGGCGGCAAAATCGAGCTTATTCGCGCGCTTGATCTCGCCGAGGCGGTTCAGCACCGCGGTGTCGTCTGCATAGGCCTCGAGCTTTTTAAGCGCTTCGGGGTGCAGGAGGTATTCATCCCCGCCCGCGAGCGCGCGCACGAGCTCGTCGAGCCGCGGGTTGATCTGCGCGAGCCAGCGGCGGTGGTCGATGCCATTGGTGACATTCTTGAACTTCTCCGGCTCCATTGCGCACTGGTATTTGAAAACGTCGTTTCGCAGGATGTCCGAGTGCAGAGCGCTCACACCGTTCACGGCCATGCCGCCCGCGATGCACAGGTTTGCCATGCGGACCTGGCCGTCCCAGATGATGGCCAATTCACGCGTTTTGGCCTCGTCGTGGTAGTAGTTTTCGATTTTTTCCTGATAGCGGCGTGCGATCTCGGTGATGATCGTCCACACGCGCGGCAGAAGCGACTGCATCAACTCCTGCGGCCAGCGCTCCAGCGCCTCGGAAAGCACCGTGTGGTTCGTGTAAGCGACGGAGTGCGTCGTGATGTTCCACGCCGTGTCCCAGTCGAGGCCCGCATCATCCATCAGGATGCGCATGAGCTCGGGGATGACGAGCGCGGGGTGCGTGTCGTTGATCTGGATGACATTCTTTTCGTGGAAATTCGTGGCCGTGCCGTAGACCTCGATGTGCTTGCGCACGATGGACTGCACGGTCGCGGAGACGAAGAAATACTGCTGCTTTAAGCGCAGGCTCTTCCCCTCGGGATGGTTGTCCTCGGGATAGAGCACCTTCGCGATGGTCTCGGCCATCGCGTGCTGCTCCTGTGCGCGCAGATACTCGCCCTGCGAAAAGAGCGACATGTCGAGCGGCACGGGGGACTTCGCGTCCCAGAGGCGCAGCGTGTTGACATGCTTCGTGCCGTAGCCCGCGATCTCCATGTCGCAGGGGATAGCCAGCACCTCGGTCTCACCCTCGGGCACGACATGCAGCCGCCCGTCGTCCCAGAACTGGCGGACCGTGCCGCCGAAGCAGACGGTCTCGGTCTCCTGCGGCTTGGGCAGCAGCCACGCGCCGCCGAGGTCCTTCCAGTTGTCCGGCAGCTCGACCTGCTGGCCGTCGACGATGCGCTGGCGGAAAATGCCGAGCTCATAGCAGATGGAATAGCCCGCGGCGGGGATGTCGAGCGTCGTCATCGAGTCGAGATAGCACGCGGCCAAGCGGCCGAGGCCGCCGTTGCCGAGACCCGCGTCGGGCTCGCTTTCAAAGATGTCCGCTGCGCGGAAGCCCAGCTCGTCGAGCGCTTCGGTCAGAATTTCGCCGACGCCCAAATTGAAGGCGTTTTTCATCAGGCTGCGGCCCATCAGAAATTCCATCGACAGGTAGTGCACCTGACGGCGGTGTTCCTCGCGGGTCTCGCGCATGGTGTCCACGCTGCGCTCGGCCATCACGTCGCGCAGGACAAGGGCGCTCGCGCGCATCATCTGCGCGTCGCTCGCCTCCTCCACGGTGCTGCCGAAGCTGACCTTCAGCTTTTCGCACAGCGCGTCTTTCATTTTCTTCACAGAGTCAATGGTCATAGATCGTTTTCCTTTTCTTTATCGGCAGATGGATTCGTAAATGTGGCGGTATTCCTGCGCCGAGCGCGTCCAGCTGAAATCCGCGGTCATGCCGCGCTGCTGGAGCATCGCGTAGGCGCCCTTGTTGTCATGGTAAAGGTCAATGGCCTCGCAGATCACGTGGCACATGTCGCCAGCGTTGTAGTTGGCAAAGGTGAAGCCGTTGCCCTGTCCGTTCCAGGCTTCATACGCGTGGACAGTGTCCTTTAATCCGCCGGTCTCGCGCACGATGGGCACCGCGCCGTAGCGCATCGCGATCATCTGCGAGAGCCCGCACGGCTCGCTCTTCGAGGGCATCAGGAAGAGGTCTGCGCCCGCGTAGATCTGCATGGCGAGCTGCTCGGAATAGCCGAGGTAGACGGCCATGCGTCCGCCGTAGCGCTGCTTGGCGTACTCAAAAAACGTCTCGTACTTCGCGTCGCCCTTGCCGAGCACGACGAACTGTACGTCCTTGCCCATAAATGCGTCGAGCGTTTCGCACACAAGGTCGAGCCCCTTGTGGGAGACAAGGCGCGTGACCATCGCAAGAATGGGCGTATCGGGCCGTTCCTGCAATCCCAGCACACGCTGGAGCGCTGCCTTGTCCTTCTTCTTTCCGGCAAGGTCATCGGGCGAATACGCCGCTGCGAGGCTCTTGTCGCGCGACGGGTCATAGCGCTGCATGTCGATGCCGTTGAGCACGCCGTGGAGCTTGCGCGCGTTCATGCTCATCACGTTTTCCAGCCCGTGGGCAAAGTACGCGTACTTGAGCTCCTGCGCGTAGGTCGGGCTCACGGCGGTCACGGCGTCCGCCGTGACGATCGCGCCCTTTAAAAGGTTCACATCGCCGCCGAATTCGATCGTGCCGCCGTCGAACCAGCCATGGTCCAGGCCGAACAGGTCTTCGACCGTGCGGCTGCCGTAGCGGCCCTGATATTCGATATTATGCACCGTAATGACGGTTCTGATTCCCTTATAAAAGTCGTCGCGCACGGCTTCATCCCTGATGTAGATGGGCACAAGCGCGCTCTGCCAGTCGTTGCAGTGGACAACGTCGGGCTTTTGCGGCAGGGACTTGAGCAGTTCCGTCACCGCGCGGGAGAAAAAGCCAAAGCGCTCGCCGTCGTCATAGTAGCCGTAGAGCTCGCTGCGGCGGAAATACGTCTCATTGTCGACAAAGTACCACGTGACGCCGTCGCGCTCGAGCGAAAAGAGCCCGCAGTAGATGCTGCGCCACGCAAGGCGCACGAACGTCCACTTTTCAAAGTGGAGCTGCTCGCCCCACTTGTCCTTCACGCGCTCGTAAAGCGGCAGGATGACGCTCACGCGGTCTCCGTTTGCCGCGAGCGCCTGCGGAAGGCTGCCGGCCACGTCGGCAAGGCCGCCCGTCTTGCAAAAGGGGACCGCCTCGCTCGTCACATACAAAATGTTCATCTGCAAGCTCCTTTCTTCTGTTTGCTGCTTTTATACAATGCTGCCCTTGCTCACGGCGAGCGGGTAGCTCTCGTGTCCGATGAGTGTGCCGCCGCGGCGGATGTGGACGTCCTTGTCGGCGATGACACAGCCGAGCGTCACGCCGTCCTCCACCACGGTATTCTTAAAGAGGATGCAGTTTTTGACTTGGCTCCCCTTGCCGACCTTGACGCCCGGGAAGAGGATGCTCCCCTCTACGTCGCCCTCGATCTGGCAGCCGTCGGCGATCAGCGAATTGACACAGCGCGAGTCGGGCGCGATGTACGACGCCGCCTCGTCATCCTCTTTAGCGAGGATGGGCCGCTCGGCACACAGGAGCTCGGAGCGGATGGCGGGGTCTAAGAGCTGCATGCTGCGCTCATAGTATTCCTGTACCGTGCGCAGCTGCGCGGCAAATCCGTCCCACAGGAAAGCGCGCAGGTCGAGCTTGTCGCCCATGGCGCAGAGCACATCGCTGCGGAAGCTGTATTTGTCCTGCGCGGCGCACTCGTCCACAAGGGAGATAAGAAGGTCGCGGCTCAGAAGGTAAATCTCCAAGCTGCGGCAGCCGCTCGCCTTGTGCGGCGCGCAGCGCGTCTCGGTGATGCGGCCCGCTTCGTTGACGGTGAAATACGTGGCGTTTTCCACAAACTGGCCGCTCTCGGTGCAGACGCAGGTGATGTCCGCGCCGCTTTCGATGTGCGCGTCCAGCACCTTCTGCAGCGGCAGATTGATGATAAGGTCGCTGTCGGACAGGACGACATACTTCTGCCGGATCTCGTGCAGGTACGACCGCACGCCCGAGAGCGCCTCCATCTTGCCGCGGAATTCCTCCACGCCGAACTTGCGCGCGTCGGCAAAGGGCGGCAGCAGCTTGAGACCGCCGTTCTTGCGCGCCATGTCCCACGTCTTGCCGCTGCCGATGTGGTCGAGCAGGCTTTGATAGTTGCCGTGCAGCACAACGCCGACGTCTGTGATGCCCGCGCCCGCCATGTTGGAGAGCATGAAGTCGACCACGCGGTAGCGCCCGCCGAACGGCACAGAGCCGGGCATGCGCGCTTCGGTCAGCTCACGAAGGCCGGGAGCCTTTTCATAGGCAAAGATGATGCCGTGCAGTCCGTTCATCGTACCGTCTCCTTTCCGTCCACGCTGCGCATGCGGTTGGCAGGCAGCACATAGTCATCCGCGACCGCCGCGCCGGGGCCGAGCACCGTGATGCCCCACTGCTCCGGCGGCACCGCCTCGGGCGGCGCGCCGACAAAGGCGTGCTCGCCGACGACGCCGTTCTCGCCGATGATGGCGTAGGAGACGCGCGCGTCCTTTTTGACGACCGCGCCGGGCATCAGGATGGAGTACTGGACGCTTGCGCCCTCCTCCACCGTGCAGCGCTCAGAGAGGACGGAGTTCTCCGCCTCGCCCTCGACCGTGCAGCCGCGCGCGACGACGCTGTGCTCCACGCGCGCGTTGACGCCTAAGTACGCCGGCGGCGCGGAGACGGAGCGGCCATAGATCGGCCAGTCCTTTTCGAGAAGATCGAGTCCGCTGCCGGTCGCGAGCATATCCATGTTCGCGTCCCACAGGGAGTCGAGCGTGCCGACGTCCTTCCAGTAGCCGGAGAAGCGGTACGCCGCCATCTTTTCCCCATTTTTGAGCATCTTGGGGATGATGTTTTTGCCGAAGTCGTTGCTGCTCGCCTCGTCGCTCTCGTCCTCGATGAGGTACTCACGCAGCTTTTTCCACGTGAAGACGTAAATGCCCATCGACGCGAGGTTGCTCTTGGGATGCGCGGGCTTTTCCTCGAATTCCGTGATCGTGTCGTTTTCGTCCACGTTCATGATGCCAAAGCGCGGCGCATCCTCCCAGGGCACCTCCATAACGGAGATGGTACAGTCCGCGCCCGCTTTTTTGTGGTGGGCGAGCATCTTGGCGTAATTCATCTTGTAGATGTGGTCGCCCGAGAGGATGAGCACATACTCGGGGTCGTACATGTCGACAAAGCCGATGTTCTGGAAGATGGCGTTGGCCGTGCCCTTATACCACGACGCACCGCCCGCGCTCTGATACGGCGGCAGGATGTGCACGCCGCCGTCCGCGCGGTCGAGATCCCACGGCTGGCCCGAGCCGATGTAGCGGTTGAGCTCCAGCGGGCGGTACTGCGTCAGAACGCCGACGGTGTCGATGCCAGCGTTGGCGCAGTTTGAGAGCGGAAAATCAATGATGCGGAACTTGCCGCCAAACGGCACGGCGGGCTTCGCCATATTCTCCGTGAGCACGTAGAGACGGCTGCCCTGGCCGCCGGCAAGCAGCATGGCGATACATTCTTTCTTCACGCTTGTTCTCTCCTCCTTGTTTCGTTGCCGTCCGGTCACACCTCGGGCGGCTCGTTGGTTTTCTCCTCTTCCTGCCATTCGCCCTCGCCCGCGAAGAACACCGCGCCGAGCGGCGGGATGGTCACGCACAGCGAGCAGGGCTTGCCGTGCGAGGGGATGGACTCGGTCAAAAGCTCTCCTTCGTTGCGCCAGTCGCCCGTGCCGCCGTATGCGGGAAGGTCGGTGGTAAACACCTCGCGGTACGTCTTTTTCGGCGGGACGCCGAAGCGGTAGTCCGTGCGTCCGACGGGCGAGAAGTTGACCGCCGCGATGAGCTCGCGCCCTTTCCGGTCGCGCCGGACGAAGACGACGACGTTGTTGTGGTTGTCGTCGGCGACGAGCCACTCAAAGCCCTCCCATGAAAAGTCAATGTCCCAAAGCGGGCTCTGCGACAGGTAAAAGCGGTTGATGTCCTTGAAAAACCGCTGAGTCTGCTGATTTTCTTTATTTTCGAGCAAATACCAGTCGAGCTGAGAGGCAAAATTCCACTCGTGCCACTGGCCCAGCTCCGCGCCCATGAACGTGAGCTTCTTGCCCGGATGGGCGAGCAGATACGCCGTAAACGCGCGCACCCCCGCCAGCTGCTGCCAGTCGTCGCCCGGCATCTTGCCGCGAAGCGAGCCCTTCATGTGCACGACCTCGTCGTGCGAGATCGGCAGGACGAAATTCTCCGAAAAGGCGTACATCAGCGAGAACGTGATGTCCTTGTGGTGGAACTGGCGGAACCAGGGGTCAAGCTTCAAATAGTGGCACATGTCGTTCATCCAGCCCATGTTCCACTTGAGGTTGAAGCCAAGGCCGCCATCCTTGGCGGGCCGTGTGACGAGCGGCCACGCGGTCGACTCCTCGGCGACCATCAGCGCGTTCGGGTCGACGGAAAACGCAGTCTCGTTGAGCGCGCGCAGGAAGTCGATGGCCTCTAAATTCTCGTGCCCGCCGTTGATGTTTGGCGTCCAACGGCCATTTTCGCGGCCATAGTCGAGGTACAGCATCGACGCGACCGCGTCCACGCGCAGGCCGTCCACATGGAACTCGCGCAGCCAGAACGCAGCAGAGGAAAGGAGAAAGCTCTTCACCTCGCCGCGGCCATAGTCGAACACACGCGTTCCCCAGCCCTCGTGCTCGCGCTTATTGGGGTCGGCGTATTCGTAGCAGGGCGTGCCGTCAAAGTCGATGAGGCCGTGCGCGTCCTTGCAGAAGTGCGACGGCACCCAGTCTAAAATGACGGAAATGCCCTTTTGGTGCAGATGGTCAACAAAGTACATAAAGTCCCTGGGCGTGCCGTAGCGCGACGTTGCGGCAAAATAGCCGGTGCACTGATAGCCCCAGGAATCGTCAAGCGGATACTCGGTGACGGGCATGAGCTCGACGCAGTTGTAGCCAAGGTCCAGAACGTGATCCGCCAGCTCGCGCGCGAGCGTGCGGTAGTCGTAAAAATCGCCGTTTTCGTGCCGCCGCCATGAGCCGAGGTGGACCTCGTAAATGTTGAGCGGCGAGCGGTCGAGGGGTGCCTTTGCGCGGCTCGCGCGCCATTCGTCATCCCCCCAGCGGTAGCCGCCGAGGTCATAGAGCTTGCTGGCCGTACCGGGGCGGGTCTCGGCGTGGAAGGCGTAGGGGTCGGCCTTGAGGACCGTTTCGCCCGATTGTGCCGTCACGGCGAACTTGTAGGTATCGTAGCGCTTGAGGGACGGCACAAAACACTCCCAGAAGCCGTCCGCGTTCTTTTCCATCGGGTGGGCATAGCCGTTCCAGCCGCAGAAATCGCCCACAACGGACACATGCGCGGCGTTCGGCGCCCAGGTGCGGAAGACGTAGCCGTCTTTCCCCGACCGCCGCGTGCGGTGCGCGCCGAGATAGCGGTAGGCCTCGCTGTTCGTGCCGCTGTAAAAGGCTGCGGCGTCAAATCGTCTGCCAGTTTGTTTCATGCCTCTTGTCCTTTCTCCTCATAGAGCGTATGAGAGCGGCGCAGCACCTTATTCCTCATCCGGTGCGCGCTGCACTGCCGCGCCGCCGAGGCCGAAATCGTCCTCCACGCTCGCTGTGTCGCGGCGGAGCATATTTTCCATCACGCGGATATCACTGTCGATGTCCATCGCCTCGTTGCGGTACAAATCGTCGAGCTGCTTGTCAAAGCCCTTGATGAGGGCGTCCATCGTCTCTTCGATGCGCTCCTGCGCGCGGGAGAGATTCTCGCCCTCGATGCCCGCCTCTTCAAACTTGGCGTAGCTGTCAAGCAGCTTGAGCGTCGTGGGCAGATAGTAATTGAGGAACGTCGCGGCCTGCTGCTGCTTTTCGGGATGCTCCTCGACCTCGCGGAAAATTTTGCCCGCAACAGTCTCAAGATGGTCGATCTTTTCACTCAGCACGGGGTCGGCGATGCGGTCGTTCGCGCTGCGAATGGCGCGCAGTGCGCCCGCATAACCCTCGTTGGCCTCCTTGGGCGTGACGGTTTCCTTTTTCGCGGCCGCATTCGCGTAGTCGGCAAAGGCGTCGGCGCTGCGGAAGAAGATGCCGCGGCCGCTGTCTAAATACGCACCCGTGCCGAGCAGCCCCTTTTCGACCATGTAGTCAAGGTCACTCTCGATCTTTTTGCGGCTCTTGCCCGTTACGGTGCAGAGCTCCTCCACGCTGATGTAGCCGCGCTCGCCCATCACGGCGAGATAGCGCGCGATGCGTGCACTGCGGCGCTTCATGCGCTGACCGGCAGCAAACATCGCGATACCGCCGGCGAGGAAGCCGCACTCGGACAGCATGTACTCGGCCATGTAGGAATACCAGCCGTAGCCGATGATCTCGCCGATGTTCGAGATCAGCCCGCTGCCGGCAGCCAAGGCGATAATGCCGCCGATGATCATCAGCGTGCGCGCGGTCTTGTCGGAAGTCTTCGGCGCGCGGTTCATCTGCTTCGCCGTCTTCACCACGGACTTTTCCACCTTGCTGCGCGAGGAAACGTTTGCATTCGGGCTTGTGGACGTGCGCATGCCGCCGCGCGAGGAATTCACCTTCTTCGGCTTGTCCGAGAGCTTGGAGATGAGCGCGATGAGGCCGATGGGCCACAGGCCGAAGGCAAACAGCGCCGCGATCAAAATCCAGCTACCGACGTCGACATCGTTCTTTTTCTTCGTTTTTCCGCCGCTCTCGTCAAAGCGGAACGAACCGGTCTCGGGATCGTATTCAAAATCCTTGCTCATTTATCTGTTCTCCTTTTTCTTGCCCGCCCTCGCGGCGCGCTCGCGCTCAAAGTCGACGATCTTCGTCTTTTTACCTGTCTTTTCGTCCAGCACATAGAGCGTATTGAGCTGGGATTTTAGGTTTGCCTTCACCGAGTCGATGTAGTCGCGGCGCAGCTGTGCCTGCTCCTCCTTCTCCTCGTCGGTCAGGCCCTCGGCTTTGGCCTTGTGCGCCAGCGCGTTGATGCGCGCGATCTTTTCATCCATCGTCATTGTTTGATTCTCCTTACAGGTATCGGTGCAGAAGCAGCGCCGTTCTTCCTTTTTTACTCAGGCCGCCAACCTCGGCGACCTCGAACTTGCCGAAGCCGCGGGCGGAGATCACATCCCCCTGCGCGACGGGGGCGTCGCTCTTGAGCGTTTCGCGGTAGTTGAGCTGCACGCGGCCCGAGGAAATGAGCTCCTGCGCCTTGCCGCGGCTCATCGAAAAGCCGCTCGCCGCCACGGCGTCGAGCCGCAGTGTCGAGACCGTGTCGCGAATCTCCTTGACCTTGAGCTCGGGGACGCTCAAGTCTGAAAGCTTGATCTCGCTGACCGAGAGCTTCACGCGCCCCGCGCTCGTCACGTTTTGCAGCAGATACGGCGCGATATCGCGCGAGACGATCAAATCGCACGAGCCCTCCGACACCAAAATGTCGCCGAGCTTTTCGCGCGTGACGCCCTGCGCCATCAGCGAGCCGAGAAAGTCGCGGTGCGTCAGCGTATCTTCCTTGCGATACGTGCAGCGGAGCGCCGTCATGTACTCGCTCTCGTCGGCCTCCTCCTGCCAGTCGGGCAGAAAGAGGAGCATTCTCCGCTCCGCGCGCTCAAATCCACCGCAGAAGGCGCAGCCGTCATGAATGGCGGCGGCGTGCAGCAGGTCCTGCGCGCTGCGCTGCTCAGCGGGGCTCAAAAAGTCCGTCGCCGACGGGATATTGCGGTTTCTGCTCTGCTCACACTTGTCCAGAATGTGCGCCAGCAGCACGCGCTCATCGCCATTGCGCGCGGCGCGATCCAAAAGCTGCCGTCTGTCCATCATGCTTTCCCATTCTGCGTGCGCCAAAGGGACGCATACTCGCCGTTTTGCGCGAGCAGCGCCTCGTGGCTGCCCTGCTCGGCGATGCGGCCATTCTCGACGACGAGGATGCGGTCCGCCGAGCGGATGGTCGAGAGGCGGTGCGCGATCACAAGCGTCGTGCGCCCACGCGCGAGCTCGTCGAAAGCGTGCTGAATTTTGACCTCCGTCACGCTGTCGAGCGCGCTCGTCGCCTCGTCCAGAATGAGGATGGGCGGGTTTTTGAGGAAGATGCGCGCGATGGACACGCGCTGCTTCTGTCCGCCGGAGAGCATCGTGCCGCGCTCGCCGACATAGGTGTCAAAGCCGTGCGGCATGGCCATGATATCATCGTAAATCTCCGCGCGCTTCGCCGCTTCGACGATCTCCTCGTCCGTCGCGTCGGGGCGGCCATAGCGGATATTCTCGCGCACCGTGTCGGCAAAGAGGAACACATCCTGCTGCACGATGCCGATGGCGCGGTGAAGAGACGACTGCGTAAGAGAGCGCACATCTTCCCCGTCGATGCGGATCGCGCCCTCGCTCACCTCGTAAAAGCGCGGGATGAGCTGGCAGAGCGTCGACTTGCCTCCGCCGGAGGGGCCGACGATGGCGAGCATCTCGCCAGGCCTTATATGCACGCTCACGTCGTGGAGCACGCCTTCATTCTCCTCGCCCTCGTAAGAAAAGCTCACATGGTCGACGTCGATCTCGCCGCGGCAGTGTTCGAGCTCCTTCGCGTCCGGTGCGTCCTTGAGCGCGGGCTCGACGCGCATGAGCGCCGTGAAGCGCTCAAGACCTGCAAAGCCACGAGCAAAAATCTCAGAGAAATTCGCGAGCTTTCGCACAGGGTTGATGAACGTTGCGATGTAAAGGGAAAACGTGATGAGGTCAATGTAGTTCATTTCGCCGCGCATGATGAGATAGCCGCCCACCGTGATGACGGCGGCGGAGAGCAGCGTCATAAAAAATTCCATCGTCGCGTTGAACACACCCATCTCGTGGTGGAATTTGCGCTTGGAGACCTTGAATTCCTCGTTCGCCGCGTTGAATTTGTCGATCTCCTCTTCCTCGTTGGCAAAGGCGCGCGCCGTGCGGATGCCGGAGAGCGACGACTCGATGCCGACGTTGATGGCGGCAGTCTTCTGCTTCTCGCCGCGCGAGGCTGCCGTCATCTTGCTGCGGCGCGACATGATGACCGCGATGAACACCGGCAGGATGCACGCCACGACCAGCGCGAGCCGCCACTCGATGGAAAACAGGATGGCGAGCGCGCCGACGATCGTCAGCGTCGAAATGAGCAGGTCCTCGGGGCCGTGGTGGGCGAGCTCCGTGATCTCGAAGAGATCGCTCGTCAGCCTGCTCATGAGCTGGCCCGTGCGGTTGTGGTCAAAGAAGCTGACGTCCAGCTCCTGCACGTGCGTGAAAAGGTCGCGGCGGATGTCCGCCTCCACCAGAATGCCGAATGTGTGTCCCCAGTAGGAAATGACATAGTATAAAAGCGCGCGCACAATGAACGCCGCCATCATCACGCCCATCACGATAAAAAACGTACGGTACTGCTGATTCGGCAAAAGGTCGTACATCGACTTGCGCGTCACGAGCGGGAAGGCGAGATCGATGAGCGCAACGACCGTCGCGCAGACAAGGTCCAGGATAAACAGGCCGCGGTGCGGCTTGAAGTAGGTGAAGAGAATGGAAAGCGGCTTTTTCTGCTGAAATTCACGGGTCGTCATATGGTCGATAGCTCCTGCAAATACTTTTTCAAGGTAATTGTAGCACAGGCGGGCAGTGCTTGCAAGGAAAGCCGCCTCTTTTTGCGTAAAAAAAGAACGGCCCCCGGCCGTTCTTTTTCTCTTTACTTGATGCGCACCGTGATGGTCAGCACCGCGCCGCCAACGGTGGCCGTCACGGTCGTGGTACCCACCTTGGCAGGCGTGATCAAGCCGTCCGCCGAGATGGACAGGACGCTCGCGTCCGCCACCGCCCAGGTCGCGGCCGCGTCCGTGCCGGAAACGCTCAGGCGGATGGTCTCGCTCGGCTTGATCGTGCAGTCAAAGTTGCCGTTCGCGTCCTTGGGCAGCGTCGTGCCGACGTTCGTCTTGATGCTCAGGGCCGAGGCATCCACCGTCGGGGTGGACGGGGTTGTCGTGGTGCCGGGATTGGTGGCAGTTGTGTCGCTGCTGTTTGCAGGATCATTTGCGTTCGGCTCATCACCGGTGTTCGGGTCAGTGGTGCCGCCGTTGTTCGCGTTCGGATCGTCCGTGTTCGTATTGCTGTCGTCGGGCGTATTGACATCGTCCTGCACGCCGGGGGTATCGTCGTCGTCGGCGGGCGTGATCTTTGCGACGATCTTGTCACCAAAGAGCGACCAGCTCAGAAGCAGCAGCACGACGACGAGCACCGCCGCCATCGCGCCGCGGACGGACTGCGTCTGCTTTTTATCCGAAACGCGCCGGCCGCCGCTCTGTTTGCTGGAGTTGTACTTGATCTTACGGGGATGGTCTCCCTCCTCGCAGAACGGGCATCTGCGATAGCTGGGGGAATATTCTTCGCCGCAGCGCGGGCACTTGAGAAGATTCATGCCGACGCTCCTTTCTTTTGTCAAAATAGAGTCTCTGCGCGCGAGCACACACGGTGCCGCGTTCCTTTACATAATACTTGCTTTTTTGTCCCGCGTCAACCGAAACACGCAAATTTTTGCCGCATTCCGCCGCGCGGCCTTGCTTTTTCGCCAAAGTCTTCCTATAATCGACTTAACAACAAACGATTCATGGAGGGTCTGGCGATGAACACCATCTTCATTGGCATTGCAGGCGGCACCGGCTCGGGCAAAACGACGCTCACCGAGCATCTGAAGCAGCACTTCGGCGACGATATCAGCGTCGTGCACCACGACAGCTATTATAAATATCAGGACAGGCCCTTTGAAGAGCGCTGCAAGCAGAATTACGACCACCCCCGACGCTTTCGAGACCGATCTGATGGTCGAGCAGCTTAAGGAGCTCAAGGCGGGCAAGGCCATCCGCTGCCCTGTCTACTCCTACGCAGACCACCAGCGCACAAGTGAGACCGAGCTCATCCGGCCGAGCAAGGTCGTCATCGTCGAGGGCATCCTCATTTTCCAGGACCCGCGGCTGCGCGAAATGCTTGACATCAAAATTTTTGTCGAGACCGACGCCGACGTGCGCATTCTGCGCCGCGCGCTGCGCGACGTGCGCGACCGCGGCCGCACGCTCGAGAGCGTCATCACGCAGTATTTGACGACCGTCAAGCCCATGCACGAGCAGTTCGTCGAGCCGAGCCGCAAGTATGCCGATATCATTGTGCTTGAAGGCGGCCACAACTTAGTCGCCCTCGACATGATCATGCAGCGCATCGCCAGCCACATCGCCTCCGCCGACTAACGCAGCGGTTAAAAAAGCCTCGCAGAGTTTTACCCGCAAGGGGTACGCGGCATCCGTAAGGCGGCAGAGCCGCCAACGGCTGCCGTGGTGCCCGATCTCGCTAAATTATTTTTATTTGTTTTTCCGGGGGGTTGAACGCCGTAAAAACACTTCTCGCTCCGCGCGTGTCGCAGTCGCCCTACGGGCGGCAAGGCACAAAGCGGAACGCATCTTTCTCAAAAAAGAGGGACGCAGCTTTCAGCTGCGTCCCTCTTTTTTGAATATCTTTTACACTCCCGCGAAGTGGAACACGACGCCGATCACCGCGGAGACTCCGATAAAGACGATCGGGTGCAGGTCCTTGGTCTTTTTGATGTAGCGCGTGAAGACGAGCAGCACCAGCGCA
>ENA-ORIC01001677-ORIC01001677.1-human-gut-metagenome-genome-assembly--contig:-NODE-1677-length-20398-cov-6.248954_pt1 | contig 20398 bp, 18 predicted proteins | sample MGYA00243023_ERZ508732 | MGnify/ENA primary metagenome ERZ508732 (study PRJEB26277, sample SAMN04329767) | human gut metagenome | biome: human-associated habitat | host: Homo sapiens | place: USA...
TTTGTTGTCGTTCTCGGCGACAGCTTGTTTATTATATCTTATCAAGTCTGTTTTGTCAAGAACTTTTTTCATTTTTTTGAAAGTTTTTCTCTCAATCGGTTTTGTCCGATCTGTTATCTTAAACGCGACAACTTTGATATCTTATCATGTGTTGTTCTGTTTGTCAATAACTTTTTTATTTTCCAAAAGATAAACAATCAAGTATCTTTTTCCCGCCCCAGCAAAAGTGCTTGTCTTTCGCAGTGGACTTTTATACTACCATCATTGTCCGGATATGTCAACACTTTTTTTCTGTCTATAAAAAATTCATAATGAGTGTCAGAATTACGTTGTTTTCATACAGGTATTTTAACAATCTGCTCTGATATATGCAGGCAACCAGGGCACTTCCCATTTCGCTCGTACTTGTCACAGCTATCATGTAAAACCCGATCCATACCAGTATCAGTCCGTATATCCCACCGGCAAATACACCGAGTGTACGATTTACCCCGCTCAGTACCGGAATCCGTGAAACAATTCTTAACGCCCGCGCTATCACATGCACGATGGTCCACGCTGCAACCAATGCGATCAGAAATGCAATTCCCTCTACCACAAATTCTGCAATCTGTTTTGCTATCTCATCATACAGACCACTTTGTTCTATAATCTCTCCCGCCATATTTCCGGTCTTCTCAAAAATATCATTTACCACTGAGTCCGGCAGCATAATCCCAAACTGTGACAATTTCTGATTATCCGGACTGCTTTCATTTTGAATGGATCTCTGTTTTTCCTCTACGGATCTTTTTATCTGTTCACTGCACTGCTGCTCAATCTTTTCATATAGTGTCGTGTGTTCCATCAGATACGTATTAATGTATGGTGTTGCAACGGTAACAAATGTAAGTACTATGACCCACGATACCAGGGAATACACAATTCGCAAAAATCCTTTTCTATATCCTCTTATAATATTGTATCCCAGTATCAGCAATACCAGCAGCAAAACCCAGTTCATATGTATGCTCCTTATTTCAGTCTTATTTTTTCTGTTGTATCTTCCAGTATCAATGTATAATTCAGCGCGCCACTCTCCGAAATGATCTTATACAATGTCTGTTCAAACTCATGATGGAATTTATATATCCCATGTATGGTGTATATATCACATGCGTTTTCATTTGTAATACAAATCTCATTGTTCGCAAGAAATTCCACACCTGTATACTCCATTGTAAAATCTTTTTCCAGAACGCTTTTTCCATCCAGATCATAGACACTTATGTGATGTGTCACTGCATCATCCTCATTGCTTATCACGCAGCCAATATAATTATCATTATAGAAAATACTCTTCACTTCTTTTTCAAAAGGGATCGTTCCGGATTGTTTTGGTTTCTGAGATCCCTCAAACAGGATCACTCCGGTATCCGAGAATGCCGCAAGCCTGTCATCCGCCAGGTAAACAATTTCCGGGATCACGGTATCTGGAAACGTCTGCGCTCCGACTACATGATCAATTTCACTTTCTCCTGCTGTTCCAAAATTGTAAAAAGCAATCGTACTTTTTATGCTTCCATCATTGATGTCCAACATGGCAACTGCAAGTCTTACGGCATCCGATGACAATGCAATCGCGACCGGATACCCTTTTTTTGCACCGTGAATCTCTCCTTCCGTTAATTTTGCACCTGTTTTATCATACATTGCAAGATAACCGGAAGCATCTTTTTTCATCAGAACCGCCACCGTTCCCTGCGATGCCACACGCACCTGCTGGATCGGCATTGTCGTTTCTATTCCGCCTAAGATTCCCTCCTTTGTCATGATATAGATCATAGTTCCCTTTTTATCATAGATTGTCAGGTAATCTTCGCAAATATCAATCTGCGGATCGGTCATCTCATAGGTCTGATTCCAGATCAGTTCGTTTGCCGTATCCGTATAAAAAGCACCGTCGTTGCTGTATTTTAAAATATTCTCCCCAAAATCTGCAAACTTTGTAGCCTCCGTATCAGCCCTGTCAACAGACGATCCCACGTCAAAATTCTCATAATGGCGCAGTGCCATAAACACCCAGAGTCCCGCAGAAACTGCCAATACGGTAACGATCAGAATAACGGTTCTTCTGACTACTTTTACCCGATGTTCACGCAGCTTGCGTTCATACTCTTCCATATCCGGTTCTTCTACCGTATGAAATCCTCTCTTGTTTTTTTCCGCCATACCAATCTCTCTTTCATCTTAAACCTCGTTCTTGCCCATTTCGGGCATCTCAAGTTTGTGCGTAAACACAAATCCTGTGTGTGAAAAATCTTTTTTTCACACTGATCTTTCGATATTATAGCATTATTCCCTGGATGTTTCATCTTATTTTTAGAAGCGGCTGCTTTGTTAATTCGGAAGCGTCAGATACTGGCCTGCATAGATTGCATCCGGATCATCAATCCCGTTTGCCTCGCATACTTTGTCCATCATGGCTGTTGTCTGATATATTTTCCGGCAGATCGCAGCCAGATTATCCCCCTGCCGCACCACATAGTACCCCTGTTTTAAATATGTCTGTGCCTCATCCGGCTGTGCCGCCGTCTCTTTTACGTTTTCCTTATTGCTGTTTGTTTCATCTGTGTCCGCTTCCGCCTTCTGTTCTCCCTCCCGATTCTGCATACTCTCTGTTTCCTGGGACTCCATCGTTTTCTGGGCATCTGCTGTTCCAGACGTTTCTGCAGTTTCTTCTGTATCTGTCATTCCTGACAATTCCGTTCCTGCCTGTATCCCTGCCGTTTCATCCGGTGCGGATGCCTCCGCCGCCTGCGTTCCATTTGTTTGAAGCTGTTCCGCCTCTGTCTGCGTACTATGTTCATCCGCCTGTTTTGTCTCCGTCTGTTTTTCTATATTCCCTGCAATATTTTCCACCACGATCCCAGAATCTGCCGTTTTTTCTGTTTCCGGCATTTCTGTCACGATATGTACCTGATTCATCTGTGCCAGAGTATTTTCCATCTCATTCATCTTCTTATGGTTCTGATAAGCGGTAAAACCAAGAGTCAGTACCACCACAGCCAATACGAGGGAGGAATATGCAGGGATCTTTGCCTCTTCCGTTTTTTCCGTTTTTTCCGCTTCTTCCAGTTGTTTCCGATAACGCCCCTGTCTTTTTCGTTCCGGATGTGGCTGCAGTCCGGGCTCGTCCGGCTGCATACTCTCTTCCATATAGAGTTCTTCTTCCAGGATATCGATATCATTCGTATCTTCCTTTTCTTTTATGTCGTAAACAGGCTCGTCCGGCTGCATGAATGTAACCTCGTCTGTCTCCGGCAGATTTACTTCTTCTGTTTTTTCTTCCCTGTATTCCATCTTTTTTAATTTTACCGCGGCGTGCCTGTCATAATATATGTAAAATCCTTCTCTCCGGTACAGATGTCCGTTCCGGATGCTGAAAAATGTTTCCTCCTTTTCCAGGGTATCCATTAAGAACAATGTCTGATGAACGCCGCCAAAATGCGTCTGATGAAACTGTTCGATCTGTTTTGTCATATTCGGCAGACATCCTCTGTGATCTAATGCCCATCCGACAATGACCATGCTGTCATACTCATCTTTTAACCGTTTATATATATACGCCCATTCATGGTCGCTCCATCTTGGAATCTCTGCATCAAATTCCAAATGTTCCAGCTGTATTGCTGCCTCCACAAATGTGCACTGTCTTCCACTGTAATTTTCGAATCTTCCAAGCAAAACATATACAAGTTTTTCACAGCTGCTCTCATATGGATGCAGATACCTGTATACTTCATCCTCTATGTATATTCTCTCCCCAACATCCGGTCTCCCAATCTGTCTGATATCTTTTGGCAGCTTTTTTTCTTTCGTATCATCCCAATTTTCTTCCCGGATAATCTCAATCATTCCAATCCTCCCTGTTTAAATTTAAAAAGCTTTTTTTATTTTGAAATGGTATCACAGCATGTCCGATTTTTTTGTGGTTTTATGGACAGTTTTTCAAAAACTTTTCGACAGAAAAAGACTGCTGCATACGTTTCCGTAATGACAGCAGTCTCTCTTTTGGATTTCTTTTATTATTTTACAAATGCTTTTACTTTTTTGTAGATGCCCTCTGCATCAAGCTCATATTTATGAAGCAGCTCTAATGCCGGACCTGACTCACCAAATACGTCGTTGACACCGATCTTTAAGACTTTCGTCGGAGCCTCCTCACAGAGTACGTCACATACTGCACTTCCAAGTCCGCCGATCACAGAGTGTTCCTCAACCGTAACGACTTTTCCGGTCTTTAACGCGGATTTTACAACCAGTTCACGGTCGATCGGTTTGATGGTGTGGATATTGATGATCTCTGCATCAATACCGTCTTTTGCAAGCATTTTTTCTGCCTCTACCGTCTCATTCACACAGAGTCCGGTTGCAAAAATTGTCACATCTTTTCCTTCTTTTAAGACAATTCCTTTGCCGATCTCAAATTTGTAGGTTGCCTCATCATTGAATACAGGAACCGGTAAACGGCCAAAACGAAGATATACAGGTCCTACATGATCATATGCAGCGTGTACGGCAGCTCTTGCCTCTACATCATCCGCCGGGTTGATGACTACCATGCCAGGGATCGTGCGCATCAGGGCGATATCCTCCAGGCACTGATGGGTTGCGCCATCCTCACCAACGGAGATACCTGCGTGAGTTGCACCGATCTTGACATTCAGATGTGGATATCCAATCGAGTTGCGCACCTGCTCAAAGTTTCTTCCTGCCGCAAACATGGCAAAAGAGCTGATAAACGGCACTTTTCCACAGGTTGCAAGTCCTGCTGCGATGCCGGTCATATTTGCCTCTGCGATACCGACATCCCAGTGGCGCTCCGGGAACGCTTTTTTGAAAATTCCGGTCTTTGTTGCGCCTGCAAGGTCCGCATCTAATACGATCAGGTCTTCATGCTCTTTTCCCACTTCTACCAGAGCATTTCCATAGCTTTCTCTTGTTGCAATTTTCTTTATTTCTGACATAATGCTTCCCCCACTTTCTCAAGGTCTTTCATTGCGATCTCATACTCTGCATCATTTGGAGCTTTTCCATGCCAGTCTACGGCATTTTCCATAAAGGAGACACCTTTTCCTTTTAAGGTCTTTGCAATGATCGCAGTCGGCATTCCCTTTGTCTCACGCGCCTCTTTGAATGCAGCACGAATCTCATCAAAGTCATTTCCATTGATATTGATCGTATGGAAATTAAATGCCTCAAATTTTTTGTCGATCGGGTAAGGAGAACATACTTCATCAACCGTTCCATCGATCTGAAGGTTATTATTGTCAACGATCACAACCAGATTGTCCAGTTTGCGGAATCCTGCCCACATGGCAGCTTCCCAGATCTGGCCTTCCTGGATCTCACCGTCTCCGCAGAGTGCATAGACACGGTAATCTTTTTTGTCAAACTTTCCGGCTGCTGCCATTCCGGCTGCTGCGGAGAGTCCCTGTCCCAAAGAACCGGATGACATATCAATCCCCGGAATGTGTTTCATATCCGGATGTCCCTGCAGGTAAGAGCCTGTATGACGCAGTGTGACAAGATCCTCCTTCGGGAAAAATCCACGTTCTGCCAGAACTGCATAAAGTCCCGGCGCCGTGTGGCCTTTTGAAAGCACAAAACGGTCGCGGTCTGCCATCTTAGGATTCTTCGGATCAATGTTTAACTCCTCAAAATACAGATAAGTAAAGATATCTGCTGCGGAGAGTGATCCGCCCGGATGTCCGGCTTTTGCGCTGTGTACTGCAGTTACAATACTTTTGCGGACTTCGTTCGCTGTTTTTTCAAGTTCCAGATTTGTCATAGTCTAGTCATGTTCCTTTCTATTCCTTTTATTAAATCTCCGTTCTGCCTTCTAAGGCACGGAGCAGTGTTACCTCATCAATATACTCTAAATCTCCGCCGACCGGAACACCACTTGCGATCCTTGTCACTTTGATCCCGGTAGGTTTGATCAGTTTGCTGATATACATCGCCGTCGTTTCTCCCTCAAGGCTTGAGTTTGTCGCAATGATCACCTCGTCAACATCCTTTTGCAGGCGCTGCATCAGCTCTTTTAACTTGATATCTGCAGGTCCGATTCCAAGCATCGGAGAAATTGCCCCATGCAGGACATGATAAACCCCGTCGTATTTGCCGGTTTTTTCATATGCTGCAAGATCTCTGGTATCTTCCACAACCATAATCGTCTTGTGGTTACGTCCGGCATCCTTACAGATCGGACACAGTTCATCATCTGTCAGGGTAAAACATTCCTTACAGTAACGGACATTTTTCCTTGCATCCACGATCGCAGACGAAAGTTCTTCGACCTGTTCCACCGGCATATTCAAAATATGAAATGCCAGACGCTGTGCAGATTTTGCACCGATTCCCGGAAGAGACGATAATTCCTGTATTAATTTACTGATCTGACTGCTGTAATAATCCATGGTGTTTCCATTCTTTCATTTATAATGTTCCAATACGGCTATATGCCTTCTTTAATATTAAAGGATAACGGCGATTTTTACAAGAAGTGTTTTTTACGGCATATTTTTTGAAATTTTTGTACATGATAAACAGGTAACCATACAAAAACAATAGATTACACGTCCCGCAGGTAAATCTGCTGCCGGAAATAAAAGGAGGACCATATGGCATCTTATGTAGCACCTGGAATCAAAGACAAATTCGAGACACTTTCAACGGATCTGAAAAATCTGATCCTCGAGCGAAATGTAGAGCTTAATAACATGCAGGATCTGATCCGCGTGTTAGAGCAGATCGTAGAAGAAGGGGAAACCGAGTAACCACGGCCTCCCCTTCTCTTTTATGCTTATCTTTTTTGATCTGCAAAATACAATTTCTGTGCCCGTAACAATTCCTTACTGAATGTTAGTTACCTCATATCCTGCATCTACAACGGCTGCTTTTAATGCATCCGCACTGACTGATTCCTCTGCGGTAACAACTGCATTTTTGTCCTCTAAGCTCACCACTACCTCAGACACACCCGGTACTCCTTTTAAAGCCTTCTCAACGGTTGCCTGGCAGTGTCCGCACATCATTCCTTCAATACTTAATGTTGTTTTCATTGTTTGTTCCTCGCTTTCTGATACATCACTTTTTGTTTTTATTTCAGAAGTGACCGCTCTGTTTTCACAGACCGCACTCTCCTGTTCCATGTTACCTGTCTCATTTCCGGATGAAGATTTTTTTCCAAGCTTTACCCATCTAAGGCGCAGTGCATTACTTACTACACAGACGCTGCTTAAGCTCATGGCAGCCGCACCAAACATCGGGTTTAATTTTAATCCCCAGATCGGATATAAAAGTCCTGCCGCAAGCGGAATGCCGATGCTGTTATAGAAAAATGCCCAGAACAGATTTTCCTTGATATTTCGGATAACCGCTTTGCTCAAACGGATCGCTCCGACCGCATCGATCAGGTCATTTTTCATCAGGACGATGTCCGCGCTCTCAATGGCTACATCCGTACCTGCCCCGATCGCGATTCCCACGTCTGCGGAAGCAAGCGCCGGCGCATCGTTGATACCGTCTCCGATCATTGCAACTTTATGTCCGCTGTTCTTTAAGGCGGATATCTTTTCTTCCTTCTGTGTCGGAAGCACTCCGGCAATGACTTCATCAATTCCTACCTGATCTTTGATCGCCTGTGCCGTCACTTCATTGTCACCGGTTAACATGATGACATGGATTCCGTATTCTTTGAACTGTCTGACCGCTTCACGGCTGGTCGGTTTTACGACATCCGCAACGGCGATCACGCCTATGATCTGTGTTTCATCTGCAAACAGAAGCGGTGTTTTGCCCTGTTTTGCAAATTGTTCCATCTCTTTTTTTATCTCACCGGACAGGGCAACGTGTGCCTCTTCCATCAGCTTTTCATTTCCTGCATAGTAAAGTCTGCCGGAGGATAAACGTCCTTTAATTCCTTTTCCAAACAGCGCTTCAAAGTCATTTACTTTTTCCGGAACGATGTTCTTTTTCCCGCAATCGGAGACAATCGCTTCCGCTAACGGATGCTCACTTCCCTTCTCAAGACTGCCCGCAATCTTAAGCAGATCGTTCTCTGAAATTCCTGCATAGGTTCTGATATCCGTCACAACCGGTTTTCCATAAGTAATGGTTCCGGTCTTGTCCATTACAACGGTATCCACAATATGTGCTGTCTCTAATGCCTCTCCTGATTTGATCAGGATACCGTTTTCCGCACCCTTTCCGGTTCCAACCATGATTGCCACCGGTGTTGCAAGTCCAAGTGCACACGGACAGGAGATCACAAGAACTGCAATTCCGCAGGACATTGCAAACTCAAAATCTGCCCCGCTTGCCAGCCATAAGATAAATGTTACGATCGCGATTCCAATAACTGTCGGGACAAAGATTCCCGCAATTTTATCGGCCAGACGTGCGATTGGAGCCTTACTCGAAGATGCTTCCTCCACAAGACTGATGATCTGTGCGATCGTCGTATCTTTGCCGACACGCGTTGCACGCGCACGGATCAGTCCGGCTTTATTGATGGATGCAGAGATTACTTTATCGCCTTCCTGTTTTAACACCGGGATGCTCTCTCCGGTGATTGCGGATTCATCAAAAGAGGATTTTCCTTCTAAGATCACACCGTCCACCGCAACCGACTCTCCCGGCTTGATCACGAAAATATCCCCCTGCACCACATCTGCCGCATCAATGACCTGTTCTTTGCCGTCGCGCACGACTGTCACTGTCTTTGGTGCTAAGTTCATCAGCTTTGTGATTGCCTCACTCGTCTTTCCTTTTGACTTCGTCTCAAGATATTTTCCGACCGTGATCAGCGTAAGAATTGTTCCGGCGGATTCAAAATAAAGATCATGGCTGTACTGATGTACCAGTTCCATGTCTCCGATACGGAATCCCCAGCCGATCCGGTAAATCGCGAAGATACCGTATACCGTCGCCGCAGTTGCTCCCATTGCGATCAGACTGTCCATGTTTGGACTCCTGCGCGCTAATGTTGTAAAGCCGTTGCGGAAATATTTCTGATTAACAAACAGGATCGGAAGTAAAAGCAGGAATTGCGTAAATGCGTAAATGACTGCATTTTCACTTCCATGGAAAAACTTCATGGTAAGCGGCGGCATCGGAACGCCAAGCGCGTTGTAGATCATATGTCCCATCGACACATACATGAGCGGTATCAGAAATATCACGGATATGATCAGTCTTGTCTTCATGTTTTTGATATTCTTCTGCTGGATGGAAACGGCATCCTCCGTCTCCCCCGCCTTTACTGCTGCTTTTCCGCCTTCTTTTACCGAGGCACCGTATCCGGCATGTTCCACCGCCTCAATAATCTTTCCGGTATCAAGCTTTGTCTCATCATACTCGACCTGCATGCTGTTTGTCAGCAGGTTGACACTGACTGTCTTTATGCCCTCCAGTTTGGAAACACTCTTTTCCACATGGGAGGAACATGCCGAACAGCTCATGCCTGTTACGTCAAACTTTTCCTTCATGTCAATCTCCATTTCTAAATACAAACCGTTATTTCATCAATTTTTTTAACAGTTCACAGAGTTCGTCGACAGCCTGCTCATTGCCTTCTTTGATGTCTTCGGAAACGCAGGTTTTAATATGGCGTGCTAACAGCTCCTTGTTAAATCCGTTTAATGCAGCCTGGATCGCAGATACCTGTGTGACGATATCCACGCAATATCTGTCATCTTCCACCATGGCACGCACTCCCCGCACCTGTCCCTCTATCCGGGAAAGTCTCGTAAGCAGTGCCTTTTTTTCTGCACTCTCACGCTGTTTATGCTTCACATTATCTCCGTTTGCGCTGCATTTTTCACATGCCATCTGTCTGCCTCCGGTCTGTATAGTCTGTGCTGTCCCTGATTTTTTATCACTGTTTTACCATTTTATTGTATACCATATACCCCTATTGGGTATCTTGAATTTACACCACGATCTGTATTTTGTCAAGAGATTTTCTAAGTGTTAAGAATTTTTATCACCAAACTTTATTCTCCGCAATCCACACAGTGTGATCAGCATTGTCACAAATTCCGCCGCCGGGAAGGCCATCCATACCCCGTTTAATCCAAATATTGCGGACAGTATAAATGCAAAGAAAATGATCGCCACAAAACCTCGGGAAATCGACGCTGCAAATGCATATTTTGTAGATTCGACAGCACTTAATATGGCAGTCCCTACGATATTGATCCCGGCAAATAAAAATCCGATAAAATAGATCCGCAGTCCGGTTTCTGCGTAGTCAGCAAGCGTCCTGTTATGTTCGCCATTAAACACTGCAGTCACCACAGGTGCAAACAGGTAAATAAAAATAACCAGAAGTACAGAGACGCCTACTGCAGTCGTAACCGCCATTTTTAAATAAGTTTTCACATCTTTATGAATATCCCTGCCATATGCCTCGCTGACTAACGGCTGGGAGCCCTGTGCAATTCCGTTAAACAGGGCAACTGCAACAAGTGATGTGTTTGCAACCACGCCGTAAGCCGCCACTCCGGTATTTCCGGCAAGTCCAAGGATGATCATATTAAAGACGACCGTGATCACACCGGATGAAATCTCTCCCACAAAAGAGGACACACCAAACTGACAGCAGAAAAGTATTTTTCGCAAAGATGGCAGCATCGGCTTAAATTTTACCGTACATTTTTCCGAGCGGAAATGGATACAGCAGATCAGGATGCCGACCACCGGGGAAAGTGCCGTTGCAAGCGCAGCTCCTTCCATGGAAAGTCCCAGTGGGAACATCAGTACATAGTCAAACACAATATTGAACAGACTGCTGAATAATGTCGCAGCCATTGCGATCGACGGATTCCCATCGTTGCGCACAAATGCATTGCAGATATAATTCCACATAAAAAAGGGCGCAAAACTCATAAAAATGCGCGTATAATTTTTCCCAACCGCAACGATCTCTGCATCCCCGCCAAGCAGGGCGATCAATTTATCCGGGAAAAATATTCCTACAAGCATAAAAAGCAGGCCAACAATCAATGCCCATGACAGTGCATGGAAAAAGTATCCGTCTGCATTCGGATGTTCCTGATTCCGCTCGATCACCAGACGGATCGCTGAACCGACACCCATCATTGCCCCGATGGCAAAGATCATGTTGTAGACCGGCAGTACCAGATTGAGTGCGGTGATACCATCCGTCCCCACCGCAACAGAAATAAAGTAGGTATCTGCCAGAATATAGACAGACATACCTACCATGCCAAGCATGTTCTGCGAGACATACTTTACAAATTTTTTTAACATCATAATCCCCATTTTATCAACTTCAATCATAGATTGTGCACTTCTTGGACAATGCTATTGTCATGAATAATAGACCGAACACAAAATTTCAATATTTTCTATATTCGGTCTTATACCCGTTTTACTATTTAATTTTGATGATTAAGAACCCATTGCAATAAACCATTATAATCTACGCTTCCCGATGCAACATTAAGAATTGTTTCATATAATTCTTTTTGCGTATATTTAAGTTCTATCCCGTTCAACGCAAGAAATACAAGCATTGCATGTGTTCCAATTCTTTTATTACCATCTATCATACAATGATTCTTTATCAGTCCATATCCTAATCTTGCAGCTTTCGCCTGTATTGTCGGATATAATTCGTCCCCTCCAAAGGATTGAAAAGGCGTTTCCAAAGCCGAGTCCAATAAATTATAATCTCTGACTCCATCGCTTCCACCAGTCTGCTGAATTAATTGAGTATGAAGCATAAGGATCTGCTCTTTGCTCAATTTTTTCATTTAGCCAGCACCTCATATGCTTCCCTATTCTGTTCCATAAGCTGCTTCGAAATACTCAATACATCATCATCAGATGCTATCATATCTTTATCCGCTTTACTAAAGTCTATAACAAGGTATCTTGGTACATTGTTTTTCAAAATTACTGCTGAACCGCATTCATCTACCAGTCGTGCAACCTTAGAAAAATTCTGGTTTGCTTCGGAAATTGAAACCATTGTATTTGTATCTATAGTCATTTGAACACCTCCATAATCTTTTTACAATAGTATACACATTTTTTAGGATAAATTCAACCTAACACAAACAGGCAGGTCGTATCCGACCTGCCTGACTTATTATTCTGATTTCTCTGAACCTTACTTTTTATGTTCTTTTATATAAGCGCTTTTCCAAGACTTCTGCACGCTTCTAATGCTTCATCGTCCGGTGCTTCATGTGCGATCACACCTTCACCATTTACAACAGTTGCTCCTGCTGCATTCATGCGTTCTTCCCAGTCGCGCATCCACTGTCCGTCACCCCATCCGTAAGAACCGAATAAAGCGATCTTTTTGCCTGCTGCAAAGCCTTCTACCTCTTCTACGAAAGGCTCCATCTCGCTCTCCTCTAATACTTCAGCTCCCATTGCCGGGCAGCCTAATGCAAATGAGGATGCAGCTTTTAACTCATCTACGGATACTGCAGATACCGGAACAACGTCTGCCTCTCCGCCTGCTGCCTTGATTCCCTCTCCAACTGCATTTGCCATTGCTTCCGTATTTCCCGTCTGGGACCAGTATGCCACGATAATCTTGCTCATATTTCCTCCATTCCTGTGCTTATTTTTGCACATTCATTTTATACAAACGGATTCCTGGTCTCGCACGACGCCTTTGCCGCATCAAGCCGGGTGTTTTCCGTTTTTATCTTATTTACTTTCATCTGAAAATCCAGTCATACATCAAATGATAGAATATGCTTTTGTAAACATTCTGTTATCATGAGTCCATCTAGGCAGACTCTAACATCTTGCCGTAAAGCAGAAGTTCATGGATTTCCATGCCGGACGATATCAGGCGGATCGCGTCTTCCTTTGCCTGATTGTAGCGGTCAAATGTTATTCTTGCCGCATCCACATCTCCATATACTTTCCAGTAACCGCAATATAGGTAATTGCGTCCCTCGTTTCGGATAAAACCTAACACATCTTCTACAGGATAACCCAAGAGCAGTCCAAGTTCATGTGGAAAAGACAGATGATCCTTCATATATTTTTGATAGCGGGCACACAGTTTTTCAAAAATGTCGATAAGGCGTAATGTCTGATACCCAAACAATCTCATCGTTTCCTTCACATCTTCTTCGTTCAGATAAGCGAGTAGTTGTTTTTCACGAAAAAGCAGGAATATTGTACGATGTTTTGTCTGGTAGAGTGTATGTACAGTAATTTCTGTATTACGGAACAAATCTTTCACATCTTCTTCGTTGCTCTTTGTCACCGTAAGAAGATTTGACAGTTTGATTCCCGTAAGAAGCGGGGCACATTGCAGTGCCAGTTGAGTCTTTAATTCTTTTTTATCCATCTTCTCCAGAATCTCTAACACTTCCCTGCTCATGGTCATCTCCCATAGAACAACAGATCTCTCGATCCATTGTTTTAACATATATAGTTAGTTTATCCTAACTCCTGTTTAAAAAAGAAAGAGTTGCTAGAACTCATTTCCTTTTCTGATAGTTAGATTACACTAACTTTGGTTATTTGTCAATAACTTTATTTAATTTTTCATTTTTTTTCAGGGGAAATCTGCAAAACCGCGAAAACACGCCTTTTTTCATTCCTCCAGCGCCGCATTCATGACTTCCATCTTCTCCTCCGCCTCATAGATCAGGCGGCTGCACTCTTTCAGTTCATCCGAAAAATCCATCGTGACATCCTGATAGAGCGACTTGTACTTGATGTCGTGCTCCAGGCTCGCCCAGAGATCCATTGCAAGGGTACGGATCTGCAGCTCGACGGGTACCATCTGTTTTTTGTTCATAAAATAGACCGGCACACGGATAATGATGTGCAGGCTGCGGTAACCGTTGCCTTTCGGCTGCTCGATATAATCTTTGATCTCCATGATATGTATGTCATCCTGCGCCATCAGGCGGTCACGGATCAGATATACATCCTTGATATAGGAACAGACTACGCGCACTCCGGCGATATCGTAAATATTGTTGCACGCTGCGCTGAGTGTCAGATCAAGATTCTTTTTCTGAAGCTTTCCCAGAATGCTTTTCGCCGATTTCAGCCGCGTGTCGATGTGATGGATCGGGCAGCGCAGTTTGCGGTATTTAAACTCATCCTCTATGATCTCAAGGCGCGCGGTCGTCGCGCACATCGCCGCATTGTACATGCGCAGGATCGGATCAATCGTCTGGGAAAACTGCTCCTTCATATCCGCGATATGCTCCATGTCATCATCGACCATGCCGCGCACCAGCATCAGACTGTTTTCCTGCGCTGCATCCATCATCCTGTCTTCCTCTGTGTCTTCCACCTTCACAGAAGCCGAATACTGTTCCTGCTCCATGTTATCCTCCTGTACAACTGTCTGTTTTTGCCTCATATTATCATTTATAATTGCCTGTTTCTGTATCATAATAAAAAACCCCGTTTCTAAATTGTTTTCACCTTCATTGCCACACATTCTTTTCACACAACAAATCTTAGGTGTAACTATCCCATACTATGAATATCAGTATAACAGATACCGCAGAAAACGGCATAAAGTCTGTATGAAATATTTATAAACAATTTAAAAACAGGGTTCTATTTTCTATAATTCGATGCCGCAGCCTTTCATCAGCTCTCTTGCAGAATCTAAGGAATCTACGCCGTGAAGGTTTTTGATCGGCGCAAATTCTCTCTCACGCACTACCTCATATGGAATACAGTCATCCATCATGTGCACCATATCAAGCACCAGTGTCTCGAATTTGTATCCATTTGGCTGCTCCGGTTTCACAAATGTGCCGTCCACATCCATGTATGGGATCTTTTTCTCTACCACATGGATCGGCATTCTTGCGTCTGCGATCTGCTCTAATTTCTTTTCTGAGAACAGATAGTTTAAGATTACGCCAAAACCGTATTTTAAATCACCGTTTTCTTTGCGCGCCGTTGCCATCTCCTCTGTCATCTCGTAGTATTCTGCGATCGAAGGTTTGCCATCTTCCGTACAGAGTACACCGACACGTTCGTCCGGTGCAGCTTTTCGTACTACTTTTGCACCACTCTCGCATCCGTAAGCGATGGTTGCGCCGACAAACATCGGGTCTGCGATGCGCTGTAAGCAGTTATCTACGGCAAATACGTTGATCCATTCAATACCTCTTTCTTTGATATCAGAAAGAAGTCCTGCATTTACCATAGATGAAAACCAGCCGCCGTTGCCGTTTGGAGACATTGCCACCTCAGTCTGGGATTCCATATAGATCCGTCCCTCATAATCGCATGCCGGCACCATTTCCTGTACGAAAAATTTCACATAATCTTTCGGATAACCAAAGTAATCATGTTCCTCAAAAAAAGCTGTCGTATCTGCGTTGTTGATATTGCTTGTCATAATATAAAGCGGTACATATACTCCTGCCTCATCTGTCACGTCCATCAGATTGCGAAGCAGCTGCTCAAATAAATATAACTCTTTGGCCACTCCGATATTTAATGTTCCCTTTGGCCGGTCAAGTCCAAGGCGGGTTCCCTGTCCGCCCGCTAAAAGCACCGCACCGACTTTTCCCTCACGGATCGCCTTTAAACCGAGTTCTTTGAATTCAGCCCCTCTTGCCTCGATCTCGCTAACTTCCACTGCATCTAACGGAGCAAATACACCGCGCTCATTGACAGTTTCTTTTCTTTCAATGTGTTCTAACACTGAAAAATCAATCTCCTCTAATCGCTTTGTCAGTTTCTCATTCTGCTCTGTGGTATTTTTCTCCATCATCGCCTTGATGTATTTCTGATTATCATCTTCCCAAATTTTCATTCGCTTCTCCATTTCTTATCTTATAAAATAGCTGCATCACGGTTTTGTACTCATACCATCTTCAGATATGCATAACTTTTCACATACGCAACCCGCTCTTTCTATTATATAATAGACTTCTCTTTCCCGCAACCAAACCTTAGTTGAAACCACGGAAACCCTTTCCGATGATCTCACTGCTGTTTGTGATTGCAATAAACGCGGACGGCTGGTTCATACGGATATAATTACGAAGTTCTACCGCCTGGCTCCGCTTCATGACCGTTAAGATCACCGTCTTCTGATTGTGCTGGTAAGCACCTTCTGCCTGATAAACCGTAGCACTGCGGTTTAATTCTTTTGTGATAAATTCACAGATTGGCTCCGGATCGTTGCATATAATCGTAAAATACTTGCACAGGTTGATACTCTCGATCACATTATCGACTACCAGAGATTTTGCCAGAAGACCGCACATGGAACAAAGACCTGTCTGCGCATCAAATACAAGACAGGATGCAACGACGATTCCAAGATCCACTAAAAATAATGCTGCTCCAATGTTCAGCTTCGTATATTTCTTTAAGATCATTGCCACGATATCCGTTCCGCCGCCGGACGCTCCGATATTAAACAGAATTGCCGCGGAAAATGCCGGCAGTACGATCGCATAGATAAGCTCTAATACCGGCTGTCCGGTCAGAGGCGCATCCATCGGAAACACCCGCTCCGCAAAGCTTAACCCAACCGATGTCAGTACACTGACGTAAACAGTTTTGACTCCAAATCCTCTTCCAAGGAATATAAATCCAAGTACCAGCAACAGCATATTGATGATAAAGGTAAGATTTCCCGGAGATGTCGGAAGTACGGCACCCAGCACGACTGCCAGACCGGTTACTCCGCCAAACGAAAAATTATTTGGAAATTTAAATACATACACTCCCACAACAAGAATCAGTGTTGCAACAGTCAGCACCACATACTCTTCCACGGTACGTTTGATCTTTCCAAGATTCTTCTGCATTTCTTTTGTCCTCACTCTTTGTATATTTCGCAGAAGAAGTATACTACATCTCTTACTGATAATAAAGTACCTTTGTGCAATTCGGAACTGCATTTTTTTCGGACATCAGAGATCAGATATCTGTATCTCCTTTTGCATGCTCTTTCCGCTTTTTGCATATATCAGAAATTACCTGAATGAGTTTTTCTGCATCCAATGGTTTGGAGATGTGCGCATCCATGCCGGCTGCCAGACTCCGCTCCTCATCATCTGCAAATGCATTTGCTGTCATCGCGATGATCGGAACGGTTTTTGCATCTTCTCTCTCCAGTTTCCGGATGCACTGCGCTGCCTCCAGACCGCCCATAACAGGCATCATCAGATCCATCAGAATCACATCATATCCACCCGGTTCTGATGCTGCAAACAGATCAACAGCTTCTTTGCCATTCCATGCCTCCTGTACCTGTGCCCCCTCATTTTCCAGCACAAACCGGGCGATTTCCATATTTATCTCATAATCTTCCACCAACAGTATTTTATCATTTTCAATTCCCTTTACTGCATCGGTACTTTGTGTCTGCTCCGTCTGCATTTCGATGCTGTCATCCGGCAGAAACGGGATCACAAGTGTAAACCGGGTGCCTTTTCCAGGCTCACTCACGAAGTGGATCGTTCCTTCCATCTGTTCTACCAGTTTCTTTACGATTGCAAGTCCAAGTCCGGTTCCGGTATAGGAAGTGCGTGCTGAACTGTTTTCCTGCACAAACGGTTCAAATGCATGTTCCTGAAATTCCTGGCTCATCCCGATCCCATTATCGGTACACACAAACTCAAACACGGCTTTTTCATTTTTCGGCGGCAGCTCCCGGCACTCCAAAATCACTTTTCCATTTGGTTTATTGTATTTTACCGCATTTGAAGTAATATTTTGTAAGATCTGCCGGACATGAAGAGAGCTTCCAAGCAAATTTTCATGGTTAATCTCTCCTTTTTTTACCGTCAGCGTGATTCCATGTTCAGTTGCCGCCATCCCGACTACTGTCTCCACTTCTTTTAATATTTCAGAAATGGAAAATGGCTTTTCCTCCAGCTTAATCTGCCCGGATTCCAGTTTATTCATATCCAGAACATCATTGACCAGCTCCATCAGAAAGGTGGATGAAAGCAGAATCTTATCTAGGCACTCCTCCTGTTTTTTCGGATTTCCGATATAATAACGGCATATATCCACCATACCACGGATTCCATTGATCGGTGTGCGGATATCGTGGCTCATCCGCCGTAAGAAATCCGTTTTCGCAATGTTTGCCTGCTCTGCCTGTTCCACCGATTTTTCCAGTTTTTTCTGATAGTCCATCTCACGCATTTTTTCGTCGGTAATATTTCTGCTCAGAAAAAGCGCCGCCTCAACATTGCCATGTGCGTCATGATGCTGCGGCACCAGCATGATGCTGAACCATTCTCCCTTTCCGATTTCGGTCTGGCAATTGATATAATCTTTTCCCTGCAGCCGCTCTGCAAGTGTATCAGGGTTTACAAAGTCCCAAAATTTCTGCCGTTCTGACTGCGCAACTGTATTTTTACAGAAAAATTTCATCATGTTAGCAGTGTTTGTCTCATTGCCGGTCATTTTCCGAATCTGGTCAGATGCTTTGATCATTTCCCATGTATTCTTTTTGAGATCTAACAGCATACAGATAGAAAATACACTGCTGACAGATTGGATGATATGATACTGTTTTTCCATCTGGCGCATATTCGATTCCGCCACATACCCCCGTACCAGCATAAATGTCATCCAGCACAATATGTATACACCCATGGTACCGATCACAACCTTTGTACGCAGTGCATATATCGCAGTTTTGGGGAAAAATGCATAAAGTGTATAATCTTTCATCTGCTTGATCTCCCCATACCAGCTTCCTCCCGTACTTTCCAGATGGATCATCCTGTGCTCATCCCCTGTATATATGTCCGGTGTAAAAATATCATGATACTCCCCCGGCTTCACAGAAAGCAGTTTCTCCGAATTGGAACTAAGCACTTGTTTGTCGTCTGTCACCGCAACGATACCATTCATATCAAATGTAAATCCGGTAAACAGCGAGTGGATGGAAATATCACCGTTGTCTTCCATGCTTTTTTCTTTTTCAATATAAGCGGCGATGAGCCCTTTTCCGTCTGTCCTGGATACCACCGCAAAATCATAGTTTTCCCCCTCTTTATCAAGCCGTGTGATATATGTTTTCCGCGGCTGCTCCAACATATTTTTTACTGCCGGTTCACTCATCTGTTCCTGCCAGAATGTATCCATCTTTCCAACATCTTCTGCCTGATACACACAATTCAGATTTTCGTCTATAAGCAGAACACCATCTAATCTCTGATCTTTCATATAGCGTTCGACCAGCTCTTCCTGATCTGCATCTTTCTCTTCCAACCGCTGATCCAGCTCCAATGTCTTATCTGCCAGACGATAAAGACTCTTTACTTTATCATTATTTTTGTAGTCATCATATTTTTTGACACGGTCCTGCATAAAATCGAGTGTTTCATCTGCAATTTTCTCAATTTTCATCCGGTCATACCCGGTAAATACCACAAAACATACTATCCCTAAAAGCACTCCCATCAAAAATGGCAGCCATATATATCTGCGGGCGATGATCTTTGTTATCTTTTCATTATTCAGCATTTGTGACCCCCAGTGCTTTTTCGGCATCCAATCCGTATTTTTCTACCATGTCCCGGAGTGTTCCATCATCCTGCATCTCTTTTAAAATCTGTGTCATTTTTTTTGCCAGATCCTGATGAGTGTCATTTTTGAAAGCAACTCCCAGTTCTGAAATATACAGACTTTCATCCAGTATGGCATACATATCCGGTGCATTCCCAACAAATCTCTCAAGCGCACTTTCATGTCCTGTGATCGCATCCACATACCCCTTCCTGAGGCTTGCATAGATCTCGTCCATGCCGGACAGACTATACACCATATCCACCTCCGGGACTCTCGGATCACTTCTCTCTAACAGAACCTCCTCCGGTTTTGTTGTCGCCTGTACTGCAACCCTTTTCCCTGCAAGATCGGATATGTTTCTGATTTTGCTGTCCGTCCGCACTGCAATCACCTGTCTGCTGTAAAGGTATGGGCCAGCCCACTGATACTCATCCTCCCTGCCATTCATGGTAAAGCTTCCCCACAGACAGTCCACCTTCCCATTGTCCAGATATTCATCCTTTTTATCCCATACGATATATTGAAATACCGGTGTGTATCCTAACTGTTCACACACCGCCTCCGCCAGTTCCACATCAATACCTACCGGCTTTCCATCGTCATCCAGATAATTATATGGCTCATAATTATCACTTCCGATGATAAGTTCTGGCAGCTCTTCTCCCACCTCCTCAGGATCCTTTTTCATAATGCATGCTGCCCCCAGTGCCATAAAACATATCCCTATTGCCGCAATGTACTTTTTCAAATTAATCTCCATTCTTGCGCTGTCTTTTGCGCATCTCAAGTTTGTGCGTAAGCACAAATCTTGCGTGTGAAAAATCTT
>ENA-ORIC01001679-ORIC01001679.1-human-gut-metagenome-genome-assembly--contig:-NODE-1679-length-20398-cov-3.449535_pt1 | contig 20398 bp, 15 predicted proteins | sample MGYA00243023_ERZ508732 | MGnify/ENA primary metagenome ERZ508732 (study PRJEB26277, sample SAMN04329767) | human gut metagenome | biome: human-associated habitat | host: Homo sapiens | place: USA...
TCGACAACCTGCTGGGCACCGACCGCACGGCCGGCGACGAGGCGCAATGGTCGCTGCAAAACCGCGTGACCGCCTCGACACCGCCCACGCTGCTGCTGCTCGCCGACGACGACCGCACCGTGCCGCCCGTCAACAGCACGCTCTTCTACGAAGCGCTCAAACGCAACGGCGTGAAAGGGTGTTCGCTGCGCATCTACCCCAGCGGCGGCCACGGCGGCGGTTTCAACCCCGACCGCATCTACCGTACCGCGTGGCGCGCCGACGTGCTCGACTGGCTCGGAACGCTCCCGAACAGCGCCTCGCATTGACCTCGTCCGGCCGAAACGAAGCGGGGGCGGAGATCCGATCTCCGCCCCCGCTCTTCTATGGCAGGAATTCCGGTCAGCCTCCGGCCCCGACGGCAGGAAGCGGGCGCCGTTTGCGGGTACAATAGCGCTCGCACTGCATCGGGAGGTCGTAGCCGAGCATCACGCCCAACATGAAATCCTCCTCGGCCGACAACTCGTTGAGCGGCTTGTGGACGAACATCCGCACGGCATCCAGACAGGCGCGGTGGCCGAAATAGAGATTGACCTTGTCCGCGGTCACCGGCTGCACCAGATAGTCGATCCGGCGCGCCTGCAACCGCTCGGCCACCAGGCGGGCGCACGTCGGGCAGATCGTGCAGAGCACCAGCCGGCGAACTCCTTTCTGAAATTCGTAGATATGGTGCAGCAGCATTTTCAGATCGGTGTGGCGGTTGAAATCATCGGCGCTCATAAGAATTTCTATTTCAGAATCCGACGGCGGCGATCCACTTCTCCATGCGGGCGTCGTTGACCGCCTCCGACGCCCCGTCGTCGACCGCCAGCCCGATGACCTTCCCGTCGCGGCAGATACGCGAAGTGCAACCGTCGTACTCCGCAGCGTCCAACGCTCCGACGAAGGTGCAGCCCGTCGCTTCCAGCCCGTCGCGGATTTCGGCCAGCGCATCGCAGAACGAATCGGGGTAGGAGGCTCTGTCGCCGCAGCCGAACAGCGCCACGCGCTTGCCAGACAACGCCTTCCGTTTCAGTGCATCGAGAAAATCGTACCAGTCGTCCTGCAATTCGCCGCAGCCCCAGGTCGACGACCCCAGCAACAGCAGGTCGTACCCTTCGGCCTCGTCGGCCGAAGCGTCCGCGACATTGTGCACATCGGTTTGCGCGACGCCCGTGCGGGCGGCGATCTTCGCAGCCAGCGACTCGGTCATACCGGTCGTGCTGCCGTAGAATATTCCTGTTCTCATCGTATGAAAGTTTATCCGTAAATCCTCTTTGCAAAGATCGTACATCCGTCCTGCGGGAACAATCCCTGCAAATAGGTATTTTTCCGTACTCCGCCGGCCCGCCCCCCCGTCGAGGGTTTCCGCAATCGGCGGCGGCACCGCAGATACCCCGCCTCGGCAAAACCAAATAAATTTGGTTCTGCCCTCGGCTTTTCGTATCTTTGTCCCCGAATCGACAAGAGAAAGGGAGACTATGGCAGACAATTCGATCCTCCAACGTCTGGACGGACTGAAACTCAAATACGAGGAGTTGGGGCAGAAGCTCACCGACCCCGAAGTGATCGCCGACGTGAAACAGTTCGTGCAGCTGAACAAGGACTACAAGGAGCTGGAACCGATCATCGAGACGTCGGAACGTTTCCGCACGGCCCTGGCCAATCTGGCCGAAGCGAAGGACGTGCTCGCCAACGACAAGGACGAGGAGATGCGCGAAATGGCGCGCGAGGAGATCGCCGAACTGGAACCGGCCATCGTACGCATGGAGGAGGAGATCAAACTGCTGCTCATCCCCAAAGACCCGCAGGATTCGAAGAACGCCATCATGGAGATTCGCGGCGGTACGGGCGGCGACGAAGCGGCGCTCTTCGCCGGCGACCTGTTCCGCATGTATACGAAATACATCGAATCGAAGGGGTGGCGCTACGAGGTGACCTCCTTCTCGGAGGGTACGGCCGGCGGATACAAGGAGGTGGTGATGAAGGTCACAGGGCAGAACGTCTACGGTACGCTCAAATACGAATCGGGCGTCCACCGCGTGCAGCGCGTCCCCGTCACCGAGACGCAGGGGCGCGTCCACACCTCGGCCGCTTCGGTGGCCGTGCTGCCCGAAGCCGAGGAGTTCGACGTCGAAATCTCGATGAACGACGTGCGCAAGGACATCTTCTGTGCGTCGGGTCCGGGCGGGCAGTCGGTCAACACGACCTACTCGGCCATCCGGCTCACGCACATCCCCACTGGAATCGTCGTGCAGTGCCAGGATCAGAAGTCGCAGCTCAAAAACTTCGACAAGGCCTTCGAGGAACTGCGCACGCGCGTCTTCAACCTCGAATATTCGAAATACCTCGACCAGATCGCATCGAAACGCAAGACGATGGTCTCGACGGGCGACCGTTCGGCCAAGATCCGCACCTACAACTATCCTCAGGGGCGCATCACCGACCACCGCATCAATTATACGATCTACAACCTCGCGGCCTTCATGGACGGCGACATCCAGGACTGCATCGACCACCTGATCGTGGCCGAGAACGCCGAGCGCCTCAAAGAGAGCGAACTGTAACGGCGGCACACATCCGCAGCCGAACCTCCCTGCCCCGACGGGGCGGGGATTTTCGTAAACGGGATGCCCGGCCGGCGACAATCGGAAAAGATCGCACCCGAGCCGCCGTCAGCCGACCGCACCCGTTCGCGGGATGTCGGGGTGCCGCCGCAGAAAGCGGGCGACGCGAGGGTAAAGGGAAGGGATAGAAGGAATAAGGAATGTCGAAACGAAAATAGAAAAGTCCGCGCACGACACTCCGCAACGGACGGACGCGGATCGAAAACCGTAAAACGAAAACAACCGATCTCTATGGCTTTTCTGCCGACCACAGTCAAGGAGGCCCGCCAGCGGGGCTGGGATTCGGTGGACGTCGTTCTCTTCACGGGCGACGCCTACATCGACCATCCGGCTTTCGGCGCGGCGGTCATCGGCCGCCTGCTCGAAGCAGAAGGTTACCGCGTAGCGGTGGTTCCGCAGCCCAACTGGCGCGACGACCTGCGCGATTTCCGCAAGTTCGGCACGCCGCGCCTCTTCTTCGCCGTGACGGCCGGGGCCATGGACTCGATGGTCAACCACTATACGGCCAACAAACGTCTGCGCAGCAACGACGCCTACACCCCGGGCGGTGCGGCGGGCTTCCGCCCCGACTACGCTGTCGAGACCTACACCCGCATCCTCAAACGGCTCTATCCCCGCACGCCGGTGGTGGTGGGCGGCATCGAAGCGTCGCTGCGGCGGCTCACCCACTACGACTACTGGCAGGATGCGCTCAAACCCTCGATCCTTGTCGACAGCGGTGCCGACCTGCTGATCTACGGCATGGGCGAGCGCGTCGTGCAGCAGGTAGCCGCGGCGATGCGCAACGGCTACAACGCCAAGCTGCTGCGCAAACTCCGGCACGTGGCGTTCCTCGCCGACCGCACCTACGTCGACCGGCTCGAAGACCGGCTGCTGCTGCACTCCTACGAGGAGTGCACGGCCGACCCGCACGCCTTCGCCGAAAATTTCCGCCGCATCGAGACGGAGAGCAACCTCATGGAGCCGCACAGCGTACTGGTCGAACCCACGGGCGACCGCTACGTGGTGGTCAACCCCGCCAACGCGACGCTCTCGACCGAAGAACTCGACCGGTCGTTCGACCTTCCCTACGAACGGGCGCCGCATCCGCGCTACCGCGGCAAGGGCGACATCCCGGCGTGGGAGATGATCAAGCATTCAGTCAACATCCACCGCGGCTGCTTCGGCGGCTGCGCCTTCTGCACCATTTCGGCGCATCAGGGCAAGTTCATCCACTCGCGGTCGGAGCGGTCGATTCTCGACGAGGTGCGCCGCATCGCGGCGATGCCCGATTTCCGGGGTTACCTCTCCGACATCGGCGCCCCCTCGGCCAACATGTACCGCATGGGCGGCCGCGACCGCACGCTCTGCGCCCGCTGCCGGCGCCCCTCGTGTCTGTACCCGCGCATCTGCCCCAACCTGGACAACGACCACCGGCCGCTGCTCGATCTCTACGCCAAGATCCGCGCCGTAAAGGGGATCAAGAAGGCCTTCATCGGCAGCGGCATCCGCTACGACCTCTTCGACGGAAGCGACTACTTGGAGACGGTCGTCCGCCATCACACGTCGGGACGGCTCAAAGTCGCTCCCGAGCACACCGAGGAGCGGGTGCTCGCACTGATGCGCAAACCGCCCTTCGCCCTTTTCGAGCGGCTCAACGACGACTTCCGCTCGATCTGCCGCAGCAACGGGCTCAACTACCAGCTGATCCCCTACTTCATCTCGTCGCACCCGGGCTGCACCGAACGCGACATGCAGGCGCTGGCCGGCAAGGTGCTGGGCCGGCTGCATTTCACGCTCGAACAGGTGCAGGACCTGACCCCCACGCCGATGACGCTCTCGTCGGTGATGTTCTACACGGGCGAGAATCCCTATACGGGCGAAAAGGTCTACGTGGCACGCTCGCAGGAGGAGAAACGCCGTCAGAAGGGGTATTTCTTCCGGACGGCGGAGTCCGGCGCACGACCGCCGCAGGGACGGCGGACGACAGCCCCGAAAGGCGTCGGCCGCGACTCCGACACAGGGAAACGCGACGTCCGACGCAGTGCGCCCCCGCACGGAAAGAGCCGCAAGAGATAAAATACCGATCCGCAGCTCCTCCCCGGAAATCGATTCGGGCCATCGCCGGACGGCGGCGGCAGAAAGCGCACGCGCACCGGCGAATCCCGACGGCGACGATCGTCCCGCCGCAACTCGTGCGCCGGAGCGCTCCGTCGCAACCGGATCAGATCGGCAGGTGCCGTTCGACGGTTTCACGCAGGTGCTCGTTGTCGAGGTGCGTGTAGATTTCGGTCGTGATGATGTTTTCGTGCCCCAGCATCTCCTGCACCTGCCGGATCGAAGCGCCGCCTTCGAGCAGATGCGTGGCGAACGAGTGGCGGAAGGTGTGGGGGCTGACCTGCTTGTCGATACCCGCGCGCAGTACGGCTTGCTTGATGATCGTGAAGATCATCACGCGTGAAAGCCGTCCGCCGCGATTGTTCAGGAAGAGCGTCTCCTCGCTCGAACTGCCGCCTTTGCGGCAATCGAGATAGGCGTAAATCTTTTCGCGGGCCGTGTCGCTCACCGGAACCAACCGCTGCTTGTCGCCCTTGCCGATCACTCGGATGTACCCTTCGCCGAAGAAGAGATCGCACAGCCTCAGCGAGATCAACTCCGAGACACGCAGTCCGCACGAATAGAGCAGTTCGAGCATCGCGTCGTCGCGCACGCCCTTGGGTGTCGTGCGGTCGATTGCGGCGAGAATCCGGTCGATCTCGGCGGTCGACAGCACGTCGGGCAGCCGGCGGCTGAACTTGGGCATCTCGATGAACTCCAAGGGCGAACTCTCGATCGCATCGGTGAGCAGCAGATAGTTGAAAAAACTTTTCAGACCGCTCAGCGCACGCGCCTGCGAACTCTTCTCGCAGCCGCGGTCGTAGAGCCACGCCATGTAACGCTCGATCATCTGCGACTCGACCTTGCGCGGCGGCACGTCCCACATCCGCAGCACGAAATGGGCGAACTGTTCCAGATCGCGCATGTAGGATTCGACCGTATTGGCCGACAGCCGCTTTTCGAGCTTGATGTAGGTACGGTACCTGCGGGAGATTTCCGCCCACCGTCTGCTGTTTTCTGCCATATTATCCCTAACTTTGTCTGATGGAAACCCCGAAGCCGAACGCAGCGGCAAACCCCGTTTGCCCGCTGCCGAAGCCGGTGTACAAAGATAGCAATAATTTTACATAATATTATGGATTACATCGAACTGACGCTGGATGCGGCCGACGCCGAACAGGCGGAGATTCTGACGGCCGAACTGGCCGATTTCCCTTTCGAGAGTTTCGAGCAGGAGGGCGCACGGCTCAAAGCCTACATCCCCCAGGAGCGGCTGGCCGACTGCAAAGGCGAAGTGGATGCACTGCTGGCGCGTTACGGCGTCGGACGCGCCACCTTTCTGAGCATCGAACCGCAAAACTGGAACGCACTGTGGGAAAGCAACTTCACGCCCGTCGAAGTCGACGGTCGGCTCACGATCCGTGCCCCGTTCCACGCTCCCGCCGCCACGGAGGCGGAGGTGGTCATCATGCCCAAAATGTCGTTCGGCACGGGCCACCACGCCACGACCTGCCTGATGGCTTCCGGATTGCTCGACCGCGACGTGACGGGATTGCGGGGCCTCGATATGGGCAGCGGCACGGGCGTATTGGCCATCGTGGCCGCCCTGCGCGGCGCCGAAACGGTCGATGCGGTCGACATCGACGAATGGGCCTATGAGAACTGCGTCGAAAACATCCGCGCCAACGGCGTCGAAACACGGGTCACGCCCCTGCTGGGCGACATCGGGGCGATCGCCGGACGGCGGTACGATTTCATCGCGGCCAACATCAACCGCAATATCCTGCTGGCGCAGCTGCCGGCCTATGCCGCAGCGCTCGACGCAGGCGGCTGGCTGCTCATGAGCGGGATTCTGGAAGCCGACGTCGCTCCGCTCTCCGAAGCGGCGCGCGCTGCGGGCTTCTCCGTTACGGGACATGCGCTGCGCGACGGCTGGGCACGCGTGGACGCCGTGAAAAATTGACAAATTCATAGCTGAAAACGACAATTATTTCGGAGCGGATACGTTAGATCGATAGATACCGAAAGCGAACAGAATCCCTGTCGAGGCCGGACGGTCATGAGTATGAAATCCTACAAGGCGCGCGGCATCGTGCTGCACACGCTCAAATACGGCGATTCGGGAATGGTCGTCTACCTGCTCACCGACAGCGGCGGGAGGCAGAGCTACATGGTGCAGGGCGTCCGGTCGGCACGCGGCCACGGGTCGAAGCTGGCGCTGTTCCAACCGATGTTCGCCGTGGAGTTCGAGGGGTTGGAGTCGTCGCGCATGCAGATGCACCGCTTCCGCGAGGTCCGCAGCGGGATCGTGCTGCAATCGCTGCCGTTCGACGTCCGCAAGTCGACCATCGCGCTCTTCATGGCCGAGGTGCTCTACCGGCTGGTCAAGGAGTGCGAACCCAACCAGCGGCTCTTCGACTTCGTCTGGGGTTCGGTGGCGGCACTCGACGCGCTGGACGAGGGGGTGGCCAATTTCCACCTCTGGTTCCTGACGAACCTGAGCCGGTTTCTGGGCTTCTCGCCGGGCAACGCCTACCTGCCGGGGGCGTGGTTCGACATCCGCGAGGGTTCGTTCACGCCGCTGCGCCCGTCGCACGGCGAGATGCTTTCCACCGACGACGCCCGCATCCTGCATGACCTGTTGGAGTGCGACGTACGCTACATCGCCGAGATCGGACTCAACCGCCGCCAGCGCGTGGCCTATCTCGACGCCCTGCTGGTCTACTACGGCTACCACCTCGACGCGATTCACGCCGTGCAATCGGTAAGGATTTTGCAGGAGGTATTTTGATGAACCGCAAACCGGAATATAACTATGATGAACAAGAACGTTTTCGTTAAGCCAAATGGGCAGAGCCGCGCTTACGCGAACTATGCCATGGCGAGAAAACGAAGAATGAAATTCAACGTTTTCGTTAAGCCAAATGGGCAGAGCCGCGCTTGCGCGAGCTATGCCATGGCGAGAAAACGACTGTTGAAAACGAATCTTTTCCTATCGATCCTCTTCCTGCTCGCCGCAGGTGCCGCAGGAGCGCAGGAGCCTCCCGTGACGGAGGCGGAGCTCGAACGGCAGGAGCAGCAGCGGGCCCGCGAAACGACGGAGCAACGTGTCGAACAGGCGGTCGAGGGAGAGTTGCAGGAGTTGCTGGAACGGATTCCCGATTCGCTGCGCGTCGACAAATGGATACCCGGAACGGTCGTCGTCGACGGACATATTCTCGAACCCGTTCCGCTGCACAAACCCGAAATGGAGCGTTGGAGTATGCCCCGCCAGCAGCAGGTCACGCCGATCGAACGCGACTTCGTGCGGCGGCTGACCAGCGGTTGGCTCGCCGTCTCCAACGGACAGGCCTTCAACTGGGAGTACGGCCGCCGCATCTGGGGCGTGGGAAGCATCTATCCGGGCAGCTATCTCGACGCCCGCACCCTCTCGTTCCCTCTGCCGCGATAAAACCGACCCTCGCAGATCTTCGCAAAAGCCGCCGGACCGACACACCGGCGGCTTTCGTGTTTTTAAGTATTTTCACGTAGGGAAATCCGGGAATATCTTTCGAACTTTGCGGCTGCAAAACAATCCTTACGATCCATGAAGAGACTCCTCCTTGCGCTGGCGGTCGCCGCCGGCCTCTTTCCGGCGACACGGGGCGCCGCGCAGCAGCGCGACTCGCTCGCTGCTACCGTCGAACGCCTCTCGGCGGAGGTCGAAACGCTCAAAGGCCGGTCGGCGGCCGCCGACCGGATCCTGTCGCGCCTCCCGCGCATCTCCGGCTATCTGCAACTGGGTTACGAATGGAGCGACGACGCATCGACCTTCTTCGTCAAACGCGCCCGCGTGGACTTCCAGGGCGACATTTCGCCCAAGATCGACTACCGGCTGCAACTCGAATTCGCATCGCCCAAGATCGTCGACATCTACCTGCGCTACAAACCGCTGGAAGCCCTCAACGTGCAGGTCGGACAATTCAAGGTTCCGTTCTCGATCGAGAACACGCACTACGTGCCGCTCAAATACGAATTCATCGAATATTCGATGGCGGTCTGCCGCCTGATGGGATTCACCGACGTCTGCGGCGTCAACGCCACGGGACGCGACCTGGGCGCACAGCTCTACGGCGGATTGATCGACCGCGACGGATACAGCATCCTCAACTACAACGTCGGCGTATTCAACGGCGAAGGGATCAACACCAAGGACAAGAACAAGAGCAAGGACGTCGTGGCGCGGCTGATGGTTCAACCCCTGCGCGCACTCTCCTTCGCGGGATACTACTATTGGGGCGAAGTAGGCGCCGATTACGCCCGACGCACGCGCTACGGCGGCGGCGTATGCTACGACGACGGACGCTGGATCGCCCGCGGCGAGTATATCGCCGGCCGTACCGGCATCGTCTCGCCCGACGTGGCCGCACCGTTCGACAGCCGCGGCTACTACGCGATGGCCGCCTGCTGGGTGACCCCCAAGTGGCTGCCGGCCGCGCGGTTCGAGCAGTTCGACGAAGTGGCGGGACGCTCCGCAGCGCGGCAGACCAACTACACGGCGGGCGTCACCTGGCAGCCCTTCAAGCATCTGCGCTGCCAGCTCAACTACACCTACGAACAATACGGCGGCACGAATCCCGACCGCAACGTCGTAAAGGCGATGCTCACGGGCATCTTCTGAACACACCCCCGAAACGGAAACGGGCCGGTCTTCGAAGACCGGCCCGTTTTTCAATCCCTTCGCGACGCTCAGCGAAGCGTGAACTCCGAGAAGAGGAAATAGTGGTCGCTGGGGTACATCGCCCCCTTGCGGTCGCGCACGATCTCCGCATCGCACACCTCCACGTCGCCGCGATAGAAGATGAAATCGATGCGGTGCGACTTCTTGGGCTTGTACTCCTCGCCCTTGAAGGCATGGGCGGTGAAGCCCGTCTCGCCCGACCCGTGGACGCTCTCGTACATCTCGCGCCAGCCGTCGATCGTGCGGATGTAGCCGATCGGCGCGCTGTCGATACCCGCGTTGAAATCGCCGCAGAGAATCTGCGGGAAATCGGGGGCGTACTGCGCGCACTCGTCCATCACCATGCGGATCTGCTCGCGGCGCGCCTCGTCGCTCTTGTGGTCGAGGTGCACGTCCAGCACGCGCAGCTCGCGGCCCGAACGTTTGTCGCGCAGCCGCACCCAGTTGCAGTGGCGCGCCCGCGTGGTGTTCCACGAACAGCTGCCGCCAATGAGCGGCGTCTCCGACAGCCAGTAGCACCCTGCCGAGACGAACTCGTAGCGGTCGCGGCGAAAGAAGATCACGTTCTTGCCGATGAAATGATACCCTTCGGTATAGGGATCCATCTCCGGCCCTGCGAATCCGTAGGGCACATAGCCGCGCAACTTCTCTTTCAGATAGGCGTAGGAGTCGTAAATCACCTCCTGCAAGCAGATGATGTCGGGACGCCGCGAAAGGATCGTCTCGACGCACAGATCGCGGCGGTTCTCCCAGACCCGTTCGGAGTAGGAAGCGTCGGCTTCGAGCCCCGTGATACGGATGTTGCACGTCATCACGCGGTGGATGTCGTCGTCGGATTCAGCCTTTTCGCCGGCTTCGGCGGTACCGGCGAGCGACAGCAGCACACCGGTAATTATCAGAATCCTGCGGAACATACGCTACTCTCTGAAATATACGCCCTCCGCTTTGAGCGACTCTTGCAGTTTTCGGACGTCGAGGTCGCGCAGTTCGACATTCTCCTTGACGGAGAGTGCCGCAGCCTTGCCCGCAGCCTCGCCGAGAGCCATTGCAGGAGCCATGACGCGGGCGGAAGCCAATGCGAGATGCGTCATCGACACGTTGCGTCCGGCGACGATGAGACCGTCGATTTTCTGCGGTATCAGACAGCGGTACGGGATGTCGTAGCAGTCCGGACACCAGTAGAGCGAGCAGTCGCCGCCCACCGGATGGTGAAGGTCCACCGGATAACTTGCGACGGCGATGACGTCGTCGAACCTGGCGCAGTTGAAGATGTCGTCCTCGGTCAGAATGTATTCCCCGACGATGCGACGGGTTTCGCGGATGCCCATGAACGGAGCGACGCGGTCCACGTATGCGTTCTCGAAACCGGGGATGTATGCTTTCAGATAGCGTACGATCTCCTCGTTCTGCTCGGCGCAGATGATCTCGCCCTGCGTGTACTGTGCAGGGTCGGTTGCGTCGATGCCGTTGACGCGCGACATGTTCACCCACCACTCGTCGGGAGCCATGCCCGTCATGAAGATGGTACGCTCGACAGGGAGTTTGTAGCCTGCCTCGCGGGCCTTCTTGATTTGGTTGCGGAAGCCGACGAACGTACAGTTGTCGTCCGCGCGGAAGAACTCGTTGGGGATGAAGTCGATGTCGTATACGTCCGGATGGTCGGCCACGGCGTCGCGCAGTTTGCGCGAATCGACTCCGCGCATCGAAAACATGAGCGTCGGAGGCTGCGGGATGCCCTTTTCGTTGCCGTAGTTCATCGGTGCGCCTGCACGGTAGGCGATGTCGCCGTCGCCCGTACAGTCGATGACGCGCTTGGCGAGAATCGCTTCGCGCCCCTTTTTGGAGTCGATGATTACGCCTTTGACGGTGTTGCCCTCCATGATGACGTCGGTTGCGAAGGCGTACATCAGCAGGTCGATGCCGCACTCCTTGATAATCTGGAATGCCAGATGTTTCGTTCCCTCGGGGTCGATCATCGTAAGGCTGACGTGGAGCGGACATGCACGGTGGTGCGTAGCCAGCCCCTTCTCTTGCAGACGCTCGACGAACTGCAACGGCAGACCCTTGATGACGACGTTGCCTTTGCGCCCGAGGAATCCGAGCAGCGGCAGACCGATGGTCATGTTGCCGCCCAAGAAACCGCGGCTCTCGACGAGCATTACTTTGGTGCCTTTCTCCAAAGCAGCCGCCTGGGCTGCCATAAGTCCCGCAGGGCCTGCGCCCACGACCAGGACATCCACCTCCGCACGCACCGGAATCCGCCGGGCCGGTTCTTCAATCTGTTTCATTTTCGGTATCGGTTGATGTTTTATCTTGAATTTATTCTTCATTTTTCTCGCCATGGCATGGCTCGCGCAAGCGCGGCTCTGCTCATTCGGCTCAGCGAAAACGTCGGATGAATTAATCGGGTAATTCTATCCCAAATAGGCGCCCGTCGCACGCAGTTCGGCGCGCAGCGCCTCCACGTCGAGGTCGGCGGGCTGCACGCCCGCCTTCAAGGCCAGCCGTGCGGCGCGTCCGGCCGCTTCGCCCAACGCCATGCAGGTCGACATGACGCGCGTCGAAGCCATCGCTTCGTGGTTCATCGACGAGCAGCGGCCCGCGACGAGCAGATTGCCTACATGGGCCGGAATCAGCGTGCGGTAGGGGATGTCGTAGCAGTCGTCGCACCAGTAGAGCGTGCAGTCGCCGCCCTTGGCGTGGTGGATGTCCACCGGATAGCCCGCCACGGCGATGGCATCGTCGAAACGACGGTCTTCGAGAATATCTTCTGCCGTGAGGACGTATTTGCCTACGATCACGCGGCTTTCGCGGATACCCATGAAGGGTGCGATTTTTTCCAGATGCGCTCCGGCGAAGCCCGGCACGAATTCGCGCAGGTAACGTTCCACCTCGTAGACCTGCTTGCGGCCCTCGATCTCGCCGTGCGTGTAGCTTTCGGGACGGGTCGAGTCGACGCCGTTCACGCGCGTCATGTTGACCCAGATCTCGTCGTCGGCGAGTCCCGTGATGAGGATCGTGCGCGCTACGGGGATGTGAATCCCCTTGGCACGTGCCTGCTCGATCTGGTTGCGCAACCCCACGGTGATGAACTTGCCCGTGCGGAACTGCTCGGCCGGCATGGTGTCCATGTCGTAGACGTCGGGATGCTGGACGATCGCGTCGCGCAGCCGCTGCACGTCGACGCCCTTCATGCAGAACATCAGCGTCGGGGGCTGCATGCCGCCTTCGGCGTCGCCCTTGCGGCACTCCACGCCCGCGCGGAAGGCCACGTCGCCGTCGCCCGTGCAGTCGATGACGGTGCGGGCCAGGATCGCTTCGCGGCCCGCCTTGCTCTCGATGATGACGCCCTTCACGTCGTCGCCCTCCTTGACTACGTCGGTGCAGAAGACGTAGAGCAGTACCTCGACGCCCTTCTCCTCCATGATTTCGAGTGCCGTGCGCTTGGCCTCTTCGGGGTCGATGATCGTCAGGCTCATGTGCAGGGCGCAGGGACGGTGTTCGCTCGCTGCGCCGCGTGCACGCAGCCGGTCGATGAAGTTCTGGGGCAGGCCCTTGATGATCTGCGTTCCCTTGTGTCCCAGGAATCCGAGTACAGGCAGGCCGATCGTAAGGTTGCCGCCCAGAAAACCGCGGCTCTCGACGAGCATTACGCGCAGGCCGTCGCCCGCAGCCGCCTCGGCGGCCATGATGCCGGCGGGGCCGCCGCCCACGACCAGAACGTCCACCTCGGCGCGGACGGGGATGTCGCGTGCCGGACAATGTATTGAATGTTTTTCGCTCATAATTAGGATGGGTTGTTTATCGGTTCATGATTTATCCGTTTTGACCCGCGGCCGAAACGTTTCGTTTTCGGTTGTAAATATATGTTTTTTATGTCGAAAAAGCAAATAAAAAGAAAACGTCCGGAGAGAAAGCCGGACGTTTTTCGTATAAAGGGTCTCGTGTACGGGACTAAGCCTTGCCTGCCGAACCCAGCACGTTCTCGCATTTGTGCATGTAGAGCTTCTTCAACTCGTCGCGGGCCGGACCCAGGTATTTGCGGGGGTCGAACTCGGCGGGGTTGTCGATGAAGACCTTGCGTACGGCGGCGGTCATCGCCAGACGGCCGTCGGAGTCGATGTTGATCTTGCATACGGCGCTCTTGGCTGCCTTGCGGAGCTGCTCCTCGGGAATGCCGACGGCATCTTTGAGCTTGCCGCCGTGCGTGTTGATGATCTTCACGTACTCCTGCGGAACCGACGAAGCACCATGCAGCACGATGGGGAATCCGGGGAGTTTCTTCTCGATCTCGGCCAGAATGTCGAAGCGCAGTTCAGGCGGAACGAGGATGCCCTCGGCGTTGCGGGTGCACTGTTCGGGCTTGAACTTGTTGGCGCCGTGCGACGTGCCGATCGAGATGGCCAGCGAGTCGACGCCGGTCTTCGTCACGAAATCGATCACCTCTTCGGGCTTGGTGTAGTGCGCGACCTCCGAAGCTACCTCGTCTTCGACGCCGGCCAGTACGCCCAGCTCGCCTTCGACCGTCACGTCGTGCTGGTGAGCATACTCGACGACCTTTTTCGTGAGGGCTACGTTCTCATCGTAGGGGAGCGACGAACCGTCGATCATCACCGACGAGAAGCCCATGTCGATGCAGCTCTTACACAGTTCGAACGAGTTGCCGTGGTCGAGGTGCAGCGTAATCGGAATACCCTTGCCGCCGTTGAGCTCCTTGGCATACTCCACGGCGCCCTGTGCCATGTAGCGCAGCAACGTCTGGTTGGCGTATTTGCGGGCGCCGGCCGACACTTGCAGGATAACGGGCGAATTGGCCTCGACGCACGCCGAAATGATCGCCTGCAACTGCTCCATGTTGTTGAAGTTGAATGCAGGAATGGCATAACCGCCCTTGATGGCCTTGGCGAACATCTCGCGCGTATTCACCAGTCCGAGTTCTTTGTAAGATACCATAACCGTTAAATTTTAGTTATTTGATACGAAATGAATCTCTATGGGAGTTCATGCAAAGATACAACAAAATTCAGAAACCGCCGCGCGGGAATTCGGAATATTTTTTAATAAATTGAAAAGCGTGCGGCGCGGGCGGATATTTCGCAAGAATTTCGTATCTTCGACGGCGTCTTAGATACTTCGTCTCGGCATAATCAAACATAAATGTTTGCTTCTGCCTCGACTTTTCGTACTTTGACTGACGTCTTAGATACTCTGTCTCGGCATAATCAAACATAAATGTTTGCTTCTGCGCTCGACTTTTCGTATCTTTGGCCTCTGTAAATCGCAGACCGGCGGAGGGCGCTTTGCGCCGTCGTGCCGTGCATCGCGGCCGGGAAGCGGAGAGCGGATTTCCTTCGGGAAGAATGCCGGTGCGATTGTAATGTTAAGGAACGTTTTCGTTAAGCCGAGTGCAGAGCCGAACGCAGTTCGAGTTATGCCGAGGCGAGAAAACGAGGAAAGGAATTCAACATTTAACGATCTAAAAAATAACGCGAATTATGCCAGAATTCATCTATCAGGAACCGTTCCCCGTGGGCGCGGACACCACGGAGTACCGTCTGTTGACCAAGGATTACGTGAAAGTCGTGGAGTGCGACGGCCGCAAGATTTTGAAAGTCGACCCCAAGGGGTTGGAGGAGTTGTCGAAGGCCGCCTATTCCGACGTGTCGTTCTACCTGCGTGCTTCGCACTTGCAGAAACTGCGCAATATCCTCGAAGATTCCGAAGCCTCCGACAACGACCGCTTCGTGGCCTACACCATGCTGCTGAACCAGTGCGTCGCAGCCGAAGGCGAACTGCCCACCTGTCAGGACACGGGTACGGCGATCTGTATCGGCCACAAGGGCGAGGACGTCTATACGGGCGCCGACGACGCCGAGCATATCGCGCGCGGCGTCTACGAGACCTACAAGGAGCGCAACCTGCGCTATTCGCAGGTGGTTCCCTTCACGATGACCGACGAGAAGAATTCGGGCACGAACCTTCCGGCGCAGATCGACATCTACGGAGGCCACCCCGGCATGGAGTACGAGTTCCTCTTCATCACCAAGGGCGGCGGTTCGGCCAACAAGACCTTCCTCTACCAGCAGACCAAGGCGCTGCTCAACGAGAAGACGCTCACCGAGTTCATCCGTACCCACATCAAGGATCTGGGCACTTCGGCCTGCCCGCCCTACCATCTGGCGATCTGCATCGGCGGAACGTCGGCCGAAATGTGCATCTCGACCGTGAAGAAGGCCTCGGCGGGTTATCTCGACGCGCTGCCCACGTCGGGCAACGAGGGGGGCCGCTGCTTCCGCGATCTGGAATGGGAGGAGAAGGTGCTTAAAATCTGCCAGGAGAGCGGCGTGGGCGCTCAGTTCGGCGGCAAGTACCTCGTGCATGACGTGCGCGTGATCCGTGCGCCGCGCCATGCCGCTTCGTGCCCCGTGGCCATCGGCGTGAGCTGCTCGGCCGACCGCAATATCAAGGCGAAGATCACTCCCGAAGGCATCTTCCTGGAGCAGTTGGAGAAGAATCCCGCCCGGTTCCTTCCGAAGCAGGCACCCGCCATGTCGCCGGCCGTCGACATCGATCTGGACGAGGGGATGGACAAGGTGCGCGAGATTCTGACGAAGTATCCGATCAAGACGCGCCTGAACCTGCGCGGAACGCTCATCGTGGCGCGCGACATCGCCCACGCCCGCATCAAGCAGATGCTCGACGAGGGCAAGCCGATGCCCGACTATTTCAAGAAGCATCCGGTCTACTACGCCGGTCCCGCGAAGACTCCCGAGGGGATGGCTTCGGGTTCGTTCGGCCCCACGACGGCCGGGCGTATGGATCCCTACGTCGACCTGTTCCAGTCGCACGGCGGTTCGATGGTGATGGTGGCCAAGGGCAACCGCTCGCAGGCCGTCACCGACGCCTGCCGGAAGCACGGCGGGTTCTATCTGGGGTCGATCGGCGGGCCGGCGGCGATTCTGGCCAAGAACTCGATCAAGTCGGTCGAGGTGGTCGACTTCCCCGAGCTGGGCATGGAGGCCGTCCGCAAGATCTACGTCGAGGATTTCCCCGCCTTCGTCATCGTGGACGACAAGGGCAACGACTTCTTCGCCGACTTCAAGCACTGATGCCTGAAAAGGTCTGATACGCACCACAATCGGCTCTTCGGAGCCGGCTGTGGTGTGTTTTGTGCCGCAGGCAATAAAACGGCCTGTTTTTCGTTACGTCCAAGATAGTACAACAGTCAATCGATATTACGGAATGAAACGAACCGTTTATACGTGGATGCTGACCTTGCTGACGGTATTCGGCGCAACGGTCGCGTCGGCCGACGAAAAGGTCTCCTTCGAGGTGAAGGCGCCGATGGTGGTGGCCAAAGGCGAAGCCGTGCGCGTCGAATTCTCGCTCAACGCCTCTCCCGACGAAGGTTCCTTCACGGCCCCGTCGTTCGAGGGGTTCGACGTGATCGCAGGACCGGCCTTTTCGCAGGGCAGTTCGATTCAGATCGTTAACGGGCAGATGACCCGCAGCAGCAACTACACGATCACCTACGTGCTTTTGCCGCAGCAGGAGGGCAACTTCACCATCGGTGCGGCCTCCGTGCGGGTCGGCAAGAGCCAGTACAAGACCAAGGCGCTGCCGATCGAGGTGGTGGAGGAGACGCCGGAGAGCAGCGGCGGCCAGCAGGCGGTGCAGGGCGGCCAGTCGGCCGACGACGTGCAGCAGGTCTCGAAGGACGACATCCTGCTGCGCATGATTCTGTCGCGCACGACCGCTTTCAAGGGCGAGCCGATCCGTGCGACGCTCAAACTCTACTACCGCGTCAACCTGCGGGGCGACAACGGCAGCAAGTTCCCGTCGTTCAACGGCTTCTGGGCTCAGGAGATCGAGCAGGACGCACAGCCCCAGCGCGAACGCTACAACGGCAAGGTCTACGAGACGCAGGTCATCAAGGAGTATCTGCTCTACCCGCAGCAGTCGGGCGAACTGACCGTCGAACCCGCCGAGCTGAACGTCGTGGCGCAGGTGTTGGTGCAGAGCGCCAATCCCGATCCCTTCTTCGGCGGCGGCCACGAGGTCTACGACGTGCGCCGTTCGCTGCGCACGGCACCGGTCAAGGTGACGGTGCGCGACCTGCCCGCGGGCGCTCCGGCAAGTTTCAGCGGTGCCGTCGGCAAGTTCACGATGGCCTCCGACGTTCCTTCGACGGAGCTGGCGGCCAACTCGGCGGCGACCTATACGATCAAGATTTCGGGTACGGGCAACCTGTCGTTCGTACAGGCGCCCAAACTGATGCTCCCCAGTTCGTTCGAGCAGTACAACGTCAAGACGACCGAGTCGATGAAGACCACGTCGGCCGGTACGACCGGCTACCGTCAGTTCGAATACCCGTTCATCGCCCGCGCCGAAGGCGAGTACGAGATCGCACCGGTGGAGTTCACCTATTTCGATCCCGCGAAGAAGCAGTATATCACGCTTTCGACGGCGCGTCTGCCGATCAACGTCGCGCCCGATGCGGGCGGCGGCGCAGCGGCGCAGGTGGTCACGGGTCTTTCGAAGGAGGATGTGAAGCTGCTGGGGCAGGACATCCGTTTCATCAAACTCGGACGCGGAAACCTGCATTTGCAGGGGCGGCCGTTCATGGGCGGGACGCTCTATTTCGTGCTGCTGGCGGCGATCGTGGGACTCTTCGCGGCGGCATACGTCGCGCTGCGCAAACGGATCCGCGACCGTCAGAATGCGGTGCTCATGCGCGGCAAGCGAGCCAACAAGGTGGCCGTACAGCGGTTCCGTGCTGCGGCGAAATTCATGCAGGAGGAGAACCGCCATGCCTTTTACGAGGAGATGCTGCGGGCGTTGTGGGGCTACATGAGCGACAAGTTCAACATTCCGGTGGCCAATCTGACGAAGGAGAACGTGCGCGAGGAGCTCAATAAACGGGGCGTTTCGCAGGAGTTGTCGCAGAGCTTCTCGGAGATCATCTCGCAGTGCGACGAGGCGCAGTACTCGCCGTTGGCCGGGGCGCGCATGAGCGACGTCTACAACGCAGGGGTGGATTTTATTTCGAAACTCGAATCGGTGATTAAAAAATAGGAGGCTATGAGAACCAGCCGGATATTTTGGAGCCTGCTGCTCCTGTTCCTGAGTCTTACCGCTGCTGCGCGGGCGCAGGGCGACCGCGATTCGCTCGCTGCCGCGACGACCGATCCGCTGACCGTGCAGACGGCCGGCGGCAACTCGCTGGCTGCCGTCGAGCAGGTGTGGGACGCCGCCAATACGGCCTATATCAATTCGGACTATCATCGGGCGATCGATGCCTACCGGCAGTTGATCCTGCGGGGCTATGCGTCCGATAAACTCTACTACAATCTGGCCAACGCCTACTTCAAGGTGGGGCGTTACGGCAAGGCGATTCTCTACTACAACCGCGCGCTGCGGCTCGCTCCGGGCGATGCGGACATCCGCTACAATCTCGACGTGGCCAATACCTTCACCAAGGACAAGATCGCCGTCGTGCCGGAGTTTTTCCTCAAAGGCTGGGTGCGCTCGGTGCGCATGTCGCTCGGGTGTACCGCGTGGAGCGTCGTCTCGCTGGCGGCGCTGGCGCTGCTCTTCGCGCTCGTGCTGCTTTACCTGCTGGCCGGAAGGCTGGCGTGGCGCAAGGCGGGTTTCTACGGTACGCTGGCGATGCTGCTCGTTTTCGTCGCCTCCACTTCGTTCGCCGTGACCGAGCGGCGCGAGCTGCTCGACAGTACGGAGGCCGTCGTGATGAGTTCGTCGGTCTCGGTCAAGAGTTCGCCCGACAAGGCGTCGACCGATCTGTTCGTGTTGCACGAGGGGACGAAGGTCCGCACGGTGAGCGAGCTGGGCGACTGGCGCGAGATCGTCATCGCCGACGGCAAGAAGGGGTGGGTCGAGGCCCGCACGATCGAAACGATTTAACGAAAACGCATCGCGGCGGCGACCGGTTCAGGTCGCCGCCGCGGATATTCATTCTCGAATGTCTCAATTACTGACCGACGTGGTGGAGGAGTTGTCCAAACTCCCCGGAATCGGCCGCCGCACGGCGTTGCGGCTGGCCATGCACCTGTTGCGCATGGAGCCGTCGATCGTGGCGGGCATGACGCGGAGCATCGACCGGTTCCGCCGCGAAATCCGTTATTGCAGGGAGTGCAACAATCTGTCGGACACCGATGTCTGCCCGATCTGCGAAGATCCGAAACGCGACCGTTCGACGATCTGCGTCGTGGAGCAGGTGGCCGACGTCCTCTCGATCGAACATACGCAGCAGTACCGGGGGCTTTATCATGTGCTGGGCGGCGTCATCTCGCCCATGCAGGGAATCGCGCCCTCCGACCTGAAAATCGACCTGCTGGTCGAGCGCATTCGCCGGGGCGGCGTGGGCGAGGTGATTCTGGCGATCTCCACCTCGGTCGAGGGCGAGACGACGCTCTTCTACCTGATGAACCGTTTGCGGGAGTTCTCCGACCTGAAAGTCACCTCCATCGCACGCGGCATCGGGTTCGGCGACGAGCTGGAATACGTCGACGAACTGACGCTGACCCATGCGTTGCTCAACCGGCGTGCCGTGGAGTAGCGTACATGCCGGTCGAAAAGAGCGCCTGCCGTTCCGTTTTCAACGCATTCACCCCTGCCGCAGCACGCGGCAGGGGTGAATTTCATTTCCGGAGATTTTTCGGCTCGTCTCCGGTTGCCTGTGTCCGTTTAGAAACGGAAACTGAAATAGACGCGGAACGATTTGGTTTTGAGCTTCAAATCCTGCAAGTCGGTCAGCACGTCGTCCGCCGAGGGGATGTCGCCGCTGAAATCGCCGTCGGAGTAATCGCCTTCCAGATCGTCGAGGTTGAGACCCAGACCGTCGTACGACGCTTTGCCCCAACGCCATTCGCAGCCGACCGAGAGTACCTTCCAGGCTACGGCGAAACCCGTGTTGCAGAAGGTCGCATAGTGGTGG
>ENA-ORIC01001680-ORIC01001680.1-human-gut-metagenome-genome-assembly--contig:-NODE-1680-length-20381-cov-3.007092_pt1 | contig 20381 bp, 20 predicted proteins | sample MGYA00243023_ERZ508732 | MGnify/ENA primary metagenome ERZ508732 (study PRJEB26277, sample SAMN04329767) | human gut metagenome | biome: human-associated habitat | host: Homo sapiens | place: USA...
CACAACGCTGAAGAGATTCAGCGCGTCGGACACGGAAATGCTCCGCGCGACGGTCGCGTACAGCAGCCATTGCAGGCCGAAGGCGACGCCCGCGCTCAGAAGGCCGATGATGAAGCCCTCATACACAAAGGGCCAGCGGATGAAGCCGTTCGTCGCGCCGACCATCTTCATAATGGCGATCTCGTCGCGGCGGTCGAATGTCGTGAGCTTGATGGTATTCGAGATGATGAAGACCGACACGAGCAGCAAAATGGCAATGAGCGCGATGCACACTACGCTCGCAACATTTCGCAGCGTGATAAAGCCGCCCGCGATGTCTTCGTCCACGCGGACATTGGCAACGCCTTCGACATTGTCGAGGATATCCTGCGCAGTCTTGCCGGAAATGCTCAGATCGTCAACATAGACAGCGTAGCGGTCGCGCAAAATCTCGGGGTCAAGGTTCTGGAACATGTTGTCCCCCTCGTAACGCGCCTCAAAGGACTTCATCGCCTCTTCCTTGCTGATGAAGACACATTCTTTCACATTGTCACGCTGCTCGATGGCGCGGCCCACGGCCTTGGTCTGCGCATCGTCGCAGCTCTCGTCCACGAAGGCGAGAATTTCATACTCGCTCTCGAGCTGCTGGAGCTGCACCTGCGCATTGTACGCCACGAGCGAAAATGTACCCATGACGACAAGGCAGGCGACCGTGATGCCCACGGCCGCAAAGGACATGAATCCGTGCGAGAACATGTTGCGCATGCCCTCGCCGAAAAAGTAAGAAAAATCGTGTTTGCGCATAGCTTACCTCGCATTATAGCCGACGCCGTCGCCATCGCTCGTGATGACGCCCTGTTCGAGCGTGACGACGCGTTTTTTGAACTGATTGACAAGATCTTTCTCGTGCGTGACGACGACCATCGTCGTGCCGAGCTGGTTGATGCGCTCGAGCAGGCGCATGATCTCCAGCGAGCGCGCGGGGTCCAGATTGCCCGTCGGCTCGTCGGCGATGATGGTGCTGGGGTTGTTGATGAGCGCACGCGCAATGGCCACGCGCTGCTGTTCGCCGCCGGAGAGCTCGTTGGGATAACGGTCGGTCTTTTCCTCAAGTCCGACGAGCTCAAGCACATAGGGGATGCGCTTTTTGATCTCGCGCGGCGAAGAACCGACGGCGCGCATGGCGAAGCCCAGGTTCTCGTAGACCGTTTTCTTCTCGATCAGGCGGAAGTCCTGGAAGATGACGCCGACGGAGCGGCGCAGCAGCGGGATCTGCCGCTCGGCAATGTTCGTCAGGCTGAAGCCGTTGACGGCGATCTGACCAGACGTCGGCACGATCTCGCCGGTGAGCAGCTTGATGATCGTCGACTTGCCGCTGCCGCTCGGGCCGACCAAAAAGACGAACTCCCCATCCTCGATGCGAAGCGAAATGCCCTTTAAGGCCGTCGTGCCGCTCTCGTATTCCTTTACTACATCGCTTAGGCGTATCATGCTCTTCCCTCAGTTTCCAGCAGGTTTTGACTTGATCCCGCAAATTTTCAGTCTTTATTATAGCGCGGCAAGTCCGCGATGGCAACAGGTAATTATGTAAACTTTCAACTTTTTTGCCGCAAAATGGCGAAAAAACAAGGGCTGTCCGAAGACAGCCCTTGTCAAATTCTTTCTTTACGCTTCGATGCCGCGGGAGGCAAGGTACTTTTTGACCATGAGCGCGACCTTGAAGGTGATGGCGTCGTCGAACTCGCGCAGGTCGAGGCCCGTGAGCTTCTTGATCTTCTCGAGACGGTAGACGAGCGTATTTCTGTGGACGAACAGCTTTCTCGCCGTTTCGGAGAGGATGAGGTTGTTCTCGAAGAACTTGTTGATCGTAAAGAGCGTCTCCTTGTCGAGCGCGTCGATGGGGTTCTTCTTGAAGACCTCCTGCAGGAACATTTCGCACAGTGTCGTCGGCAGCTGATAAATGATGCGGCCGATGCCGAGGTTTTCATAGCTGATGATGTACTTCTCGGTGTCGAAGACCTTGCCGACCTCGATCGCCATCTGCGCTTCCTTATAGGACTTCGCGAGGTCGCGCAGGTGCGTCGCCACCGTGCCGATACCGACGACCACGGTGCTCTCACCGTTCACGCGCAGCGTCTCTTCGATCTGCGCGGCGGTCTTTTCAAGGTCGCTCATCTCCACATTGTCGCCGAGCTGCTGCACGAGCACCACATCGTCCTCGCCCATGGAAAGGACAAAGCTCGTCTGCCGGTCGGGGAAGATGTTCTGCACGGTCTCGACGGGGATAGCGTCGGCCTTTTCGTCCGTGCGGCGGACGACGAACACGCCGCGGTTGAGCTCGGCCTCGACGTGCAGCTCCTTGGCGCGGACGTAGATATCGCTTAAAAGAATGTTATCGGAGAGGATGCTCTTGACAAACGACGTCTTGTCGTGCTTTTCCTCGTAATAGCTCTTGGCGGTGTTGAGCGCGACGGTCGCCATGCTGCAGACGGTCGAGCTGAGCGCGTCCTCGCCGCGGGTGAAGGCCGCAAAGTCGAACTGACCGCCCCAGCCCTCGAGCGCCTTGAAGGTCTTGCCCTCGAGCGCGGTGCAGGCGCCCTCAGCCTCATTGATGGGCTGCACCAGATGCGGCCAGCGCTGGCCGATCTCCGGCAGGTCGGTGCAGGCGATGACCGTGCCCTCGGAGTCGATCACGCCAATGACCGTATCGGTCGTTTCCTTAAACTGTAAAACGATGTTCTGAAAAATCCTACCGGACATATTCCATGCCTCCTTGATTTATTAGGGAGTTTGTGCATTCTGCCAACTTGATGGGACTATTATACTTTCTCCGTCTGACGATTGCAAGAACTTTTTTCTCTTTTCAACAATTTTTTTCTTCTTTTTTAGGCATTCCGTAAAGGAAGGACAAACGCTTACTTGTCCGCGCCCGCTTTTCCTTGGGCAAATTGCCCACTTTCCCGCAGGTTTTTGATCTCTTCCGCCGTGAGCAGGCGGTATTCGCCCTTGGAAAGCCCCTCGTCAAGCGTGAGTGAGCCCATGCTCAGCCGCTTTAAGTAAACGACCGGCTTTCCGCGCGAGGCCAGCATCCGCTTGATCTGGTGGAACTTGCCCTCGCGGATGGTGATGAGCGCCTCGCTCTGCGCGTCGCTCTTTAAAATCTCAAGCTTTGCCGGAAGGCATTCGAGCCCGTCGCCGAGCGTGATGCCCTGCTCGAAGGCTTTACAGTCGGCGTCGTCGAGCGCGCCGTCGGTGCGGACAAAGTAGACCTTGTCGACGTGCTTTTTCGGCGCGAGCAGGTCGTGCGCGAGCGCGCCGTCGTCGGTCAGAAGCAGCAGCCCCTCCGTGTCCTTGTCGAGCCGCCCGACGGGAAACAGGCCGATCTTTCGATACTCGGGCGCAAGCAGGTCTAGCACCGTCTCCCCGCGTCCGTCCTCGGTCGCCGAGAGCACGCCCGCAGGCTTGTGGAGCATCACATACGTGTGCTCGCGATAAAAAAGCTCTTCGCCGTTCACGCTGATGCGCGCGGTCAAGGGGTCGCACTTGTCCTCCGCGCTGGCCGCGATGCGCCCGTCGACGAGCACGCGACCCTCGCGCACGAGGGTCTTGACCTCGCGGCGCGAATAGCGCCCGGTCGAGGCGATGATCTTGTCGAGTCTCTGCTGTGCCATGGTGGTTCCCGCCTTTCTGCATTCTGAAGTATCAGTGTAGCATACTTTTTCTTTCGGTGGAATAGCTTTTATCGAAAGGGTGTGGTCGCTTCATGTTCATCATCACCGCCAAGTGCTCCAAACGCCGCGTTGTAAAAATTCTGCTCATCTTCGCGCTGCTGCTCTCGCTCTTTCTGGCGCTGCGCGCGTGCCGGCATTCGTCTCCGCCGCCTGTCATCGCCGCCGGAACAAATGAAGAGCGCATTGCGTATCTTGCCTCCCTCGGCTGGGAGGTGAACGACCAGCCGATCGAAACGCTGAGCGTCACGCTGGGCGAAACGCTCGAAGAGCCGTATTTGAGCTACAACGACCTCCAGCTCTCGCAGGGCTTTGACCTCACACGCTATTGCGGGCAGACGCTCTCGCGTTACACCTATGTTGTGACCAACTATCCTGACGCCTCGCTCCCCTGTCAGGCCGACCTGTACGTCTGCGACGGCGCGCTCGCCGCGGGCGACATCGTCTGCACCGGCGAAAACGGCTTCATGGCGGGGCTCGCTTTCCCCGCCGGTTGACAGCGCTTTCTTCTCCCTCTCACAGCCCCCGTGCGGGGGCTTTTTCTTTTTGACTATTGCGCGCGGCTGTGGTATGATTTCGGTGAATCGATATAAAGGAATCATCCCATGGAATTTTACACCCTCGCCAGTTCGAGCGCCGGCAACGCCGCGCTCGTCTGTCACAACGATACCCACCTTCTCATCGACGCGGGCATCTCCTGCCGCCGCATCACGCAGTCGCTCGCAACACTGAACCTTACGCTTGATGATCTCGACGGCATCCTCATCACGCACGAGCACATCGACCATGTCCGAGGACTTGTGACGCTCGCCAAAAAATGTCCCGCCCCACTGTACGCGACGTTCGGCACCGCGGCGGCCATCCAATACCCCGAGCCGCGCCTGCGTGCCTTTTCCGCGGGCAAAGAGTTTACGATCAAGGACCTGCACGTCCGCTCGTTCCGCACGTCGCACGACGCGAAAGAAAGCGTCGGCTACCGCATCGAGAGCGACGCAGGCTCGCTCGCCGTGCTGACGGACACGGGCTTTGTCACCGATGAGGCGCACGACGTTGCCCTCGGCGCGGACATGCTGCTGCTCGAGTCGAATCACGACGTCGTGATGCTCAAAAACGGCGGCTACCCCTATTATCTCAAGCAGCGCATCCTGAGCGAGTACGGGCACCTGTCGAACGACGCCGCGGCGGAATTCGCCATCGAATGCGTCCGCGCGGGCACGAGCGACATTCTGCTCGCGCACCTGAGCGACGAGAACAACTCCCCCGAGCTTGCCGAATACACCGTCGGCCGCGCGCTGCAATCGAGCGGGCTGAGCGTCCGCCTTGCCACCGCGCCGCGCGACACCATCAGCGAGGTACACGTATGCAGAAGATCACCGTCCTTTGCGTTGGGAAACTGAAGGAGGCCTTCTACGAGCAGGCCGTCAAGGAATACGAAAAGCGCCTTTCGCGCTGCTGCAAGTTAGAGCTTTTGGAGCTGCCCGAGCAGCGCCTCGGCGACGAGCCGAGCGAGGCGGAGATCCGCCAGGCCCTCAAAAAAGAGGCCGCACTCGTCGAGCAGAGGCTGCCCAAGGGCGGCGCGCTCATCGCCATGTGCATTGAGGGGCAGGAGATGAGCAGCGTGGCGCTTTCGCAGAAAATGCAGCAGCTCGCCGCGCGCGGCGCGTCGCAGCTGACGTTTCTCATCGGGTCGAGCTTCGGCCTTGACGAGGACTTAAAGAAAAAAGCCGACCTGCGGCTCTCGATGTCGCCGATGACATTTCCGCACCACTTAGCGCGCGTGATGCTGCTCGAGCAAATCTACCGCGCCTACCAAATCGAGGCCGGGACCAAATACCACAAATGACTCATCATCAATATAAAGGAGGACACCACCCATGTCGGATGAAGTGAAGCTCACCTGGGGCAAGACAGAAAACGACCTTTTGCAGCGCTGGCCCAAATCCGCCGACGGCACGCCGGAGGAGCCCGCGCTTTTGACCGTCGCAATGGACACGAACGCCGAGACGGACATGCTCTGCGCCATGCTCCGCTCGTATGACATCCCCGTGCTGCGCAAGTACGAGGGCGAGGGCTCGTTCGGCAAGATCGTGCTCGGCACGCCCGGCAGCGGCACGTGGCTCTATGTGCCGTCCTCGATGCTCGAGGACGCGAAAAATCTGATCCGCCCCATTGATGAAATTCCGGAACAGGAGGACATGCAATGAATTACCGTCAGGAATATGAAAAGTGGCTCGCCTCCCCCGCGCTGAGCGAGGACGAGAAAAACGAGCTCAAGGCCATCGCAAACGAAGAAAAGGAGATTGAGAACCGCTTCTACGGTCCGCTCGAATTCGGCACGGCGGGCCTTCGCGGCACGATGTACGTTGGCCTTCACAACATGAACCGCCACGTCATCCGCTGGGCGACGCAGGGCTTTGCCAACGTCATCCGCGCTGAGGGCGAAGAGGCCATGAAAAAGGGCGTCGCCATCTGCATGGACTGCCGCAACCACTCGATGGAGTTTGCGCGCGCCGCGGCCTGCGTCATGGCGGGCAACGGCATCACCGTCAAGCTCTTTGAGTCCCTGCGCCCGACGCCTGAGCTCTCGTTCGCCGTGCGCGAATACGGCTGCGAGGCGGGCATCAACGTCACCGCGTCGCACAATCCCAAGGAGTACAACGGCTACAAGGTCTACTGGTCGGACGGCGCGCAGCTGCCGCCCCAGCACGCCGCCGCGATCGCCAGGGAGCTCGAGCACATCGACATTTTCACCGGCGTCACGTCGATGGACTTTGACGAAGCCGTCAACAAGGGTCTCATCACGATGCTCGGTGAGGACTGTGACAAGCGCTTCATGGCAAATGTCATGAGCATGGTCAACGACTATGAGACCGTCAAAAAGGTCGCCGACGACTTCAAGCTCGTCTACACGCCCTTCCATGGCTGCGGCCACAAGCTCGTGCCCGAGGCGCTGACGCGTCTTGGCATCAAGCACCTTTTATGCGTGCCCGAGCAGATGGTCATCGACGGCAATTTCCCGACCGTCGTGTCCCCGAACCCCGAGAATCCCGAGGGCTTCTACCTCGCCATTGACCTCGCCAAGAAGAACGACGTCGACTTCATCCTCGGCACCGACCCCGACAGCGACCGCGTCGGTATCATGGTGCGCAACAAGCAGGGCGAGTTCGAGCCTGTCACCGGCAACCAGACGGGCGTGCTGCTGCTCGACTATCTGATCGGTGCGATGAAGCGCGCGGGCAAGCTGCCCGCGAATGCCGCCGCGCTCAAGACTATCGTCACGACCGAGATGGCGCGCGCCGTGGCGGAGGCGAACGGTCTCGACTGCTACGACACATTCACGGGCTTTAAGTTCATGGCCGAGAAGATGAACGAGCTTGAGGGCGCGGGCAAAAACACCGTCATCTTCTCCTACGAGGAGAGCTACGGCTACATGATCGGCCACTACGTGCGCGACAAGGACGCAGTCACGGCCTCGCTGCTGCTCACCGAAATGGCCGCGTGGTACTACTCCCAGGGCATGACGCTCTTCGACGCGCTCAACGCGCTCTTTGAAAAGTACGGCTGGTACGGTGAAAAGACGCACAACCTCATCATGCCGGGCTTAGATGGTGCGGAGAAGATGGCCGCTCTTATGAAGTCCCTGCGCGAGACGCCGCCGAGCGAGATCGCGGGCGTCAAGGTCGCGACGTACAAGGATTATTCGGATGGCACCGCGCGAGACGCCGCAAGCGGCGAGGTCACGAAGATCGCGCTCTCGGGCTCGAACGTGCTGCGCTTCGAGCTCTGCGACGGCACGCACATCGTCGTGCGCCCGAGCGGCACCGAGCCGAAGATCAAGGTCTACATCCTCACCAAGGGCGCGGATGCGCAAGAGCGCGACGCGAACCTCGCCAAATACTCCGCCTGGGTCAACACCCTCGCCTGATATTCCCCAATTCTACCAAAGCAGCAGAGGGCGGCGCGGATCACGCGCCGCCCTTTTTCTATCTTTGCCGCCACGCGGCGAAAGGATGGTCACCTCTCATGGCAATGCTCGCACTCTACTGGTCCATTATGATCGCCTGCTACCTCCTGGCCTCGCGCCTGCGAAAGTACGCAGAAAAATTCAAATTCGTGGACAAGCTCATGTCGCTTTCCGTTTATGCGCTGGTGCTTTTGATGGGCCTGCGCATGGGCGCAGACGAGGAGGTCACGTCGAGCCTCGGCAGCATCGGCATTCAGGCGCTTTTTGTCACGGTGCTGACTGCTGCGGGCAGCATGCTCGGCGCGTTCGCCGTGCGAAAGCTGCTGCACATCGACCGCCACGCCCACCCCGCCGGTGCAGTCGTCAACGAAGCGGAAGCTGTGCACGAAAAGGCCGACGTCTCGGGCGCGAAAATGTCTTTTATCATCCTGCTGATGGTCGTTGTCGGGATGCTGCTCGGTGATCTTGTCATCCGCCGCGTGTGCACCGACCTACCTGCCTTTCAGTCCCGCTCGGGCGACTATCTTGTAGTCGGTCTGTGTATCATGCTGGGGCTCATCGGCTTTTCCATGGGGCTGGACGGCAGCATTGCCCGCATTCTGCGCAACGCGGGGCTCGGCGTCATTTTAGTCCCCATCTTCGCCGTGCTCGGCACGTTGCTCGGCGGCGCGGTCTATGCCGCGCTCTCACCCATGACGCTGCGCGAGGGACTGGCCATCAGCGCAGGCTTCGGCTGGTACACGATGGCCCCGAGCGTCATCGCAAGCGCGGGGCACACGATGGCGAGCGCGGTCTCGTTTCTGCACAATGTGCTGCGCGAGATGCTCGGTATCATTCTGCTGCCCGTCATCGCGGGCAAGATCGGCTATATCGAGGCCATCACCATCCCTGGCACCGCCTCGACTGACGTGTGCCTGCCGATCGTCGAGCAGGTGTGCAACTCGGAAACGGTCGCCTACTCGTTCTGTACCGGCATGCTGATGTGCATCACCTCCGCAGCGCTGGTGCCGATCATCATCGGCGCGTAAAAAATCACCCCGCAATGCACGGAAGAAATCATAAAGGGGAGTTCTCTTGTGATAGAGGGCTCCCCTTTTCGCGTCTTTACACACGGTCAAGCAAGTGCGGTATCGGACGCTCACTGCACTGCCGGGCACTGCCGGCCTTCGTGGTCGATGGTATAGTCACAGGTGAGCAAGATCTTTGAAATCGGTACGATCTTATACCCCTCGGCGAGCAGGTAGTCGAGGATATCCGGCAGCGCCTCGGGCGTATGCTCGCCCGCATTGTGGAACAGCACGATCGACCCGCTCTGCACCTTGCCCGTCACACGCTTCGTGATCTCACCCGCCGAGATGCCCTTCCAGTCGAGGGAATCCCTACTGGCAGCACTTGGAAACGCCTGCGGCGGCTTGCTTCATGGCCTCCGCTGACTGTCTTCTTTCCGCCTATTCATAGCCCACCGCTGAACATGCCCAGAATCAATTCCATATTAGTAAAGTGTGTTCACCAGACACACAGCAGGAGCTGCTGCCGCAGAATTGCGGCAGCAGTTTTGTGAAATTCAATCTGCGTTTGCTCAAATCAACCAAACAGGAACATACCCGTTTTTTTGATCGACCGGGATCATATCCGGCGGCATGCAGATCACGGCACCGGTTCCGATCTTCGTTTTCAGATGCGCTGCTTCAGCCGAGATGCTGTCAGCCTCTGGTTCTTTCTCAATAGGATTCAGCACGCTGAAATTCTTTGCGGCATCCTTTGGCGCAGAATTTTTTGATCTATATCGGCGAAACGACATCATCCTGATAAATGATAAGGTCGATCTCCTTCTTGTTGCTGTCACGGTAGAAATACAGCGGCGGCTGAGATTTTCCCTGATTGAGGTAGCTCTTGTAGATCTCAGATACCACCCACGTTTCAAAGAACGCGCCGTCCATCGCTCCCCGCTCTAATGTCTCTGCGCTGGTCCATCTGGTGAGATGTGCGCAGAGCCCTGTGTCCAGAAAATACATTCTCAGAGCCTTGATCACTCGCTTCAAGGCGTTGTTGGAGTGTGAGCCGCAGCACCTTTTATCGAAAGGTCCGGCAGCACCTGTAATACATTTTTACACAGCCTTCAACAGGGTGGCAAAGCCGTCCGGAATAACTTCCGGCCCTGGCTCATACATTCTCGAAGGAGGAAACCCTTATGATTATCAAAAACACTTATTCAACCGTTGACCCTATAGAGCGCTCTGCGCGTCAGGCGGCGATCTGCCGCCGCTGCCTTCTGCTGCTGGCTGCCCGCGCGCAGAGGTGAGGCCGATGGATGCCATTTATGCGCGTCAGTCCATCGATAAAAAGGGCAGCCTTTCGATTGAGGGACAGATCGAACTGTGCCGGAAGTTTACTGTGGACGATGCCCTTGTTTTTTCGGACAAGGGCTTTTCCGGCAAAAACACCAAGCGGCCTGCTTTCGGCGAGCTCATGGAGGCGGTGGAGGCGGGCCGCGTCAAAAAAATCGTCGTGTACCGGCTGGACCGCTTCAGCCGCTCCCTCGCGGATTTCAGCCAGATCTGGGAGCTTCTGCGTAAACACGATGTCGAATTTCTTTCCGTCAACGAGCAGTTCGCCACTTCCTCACCGATGGGACGGGCCATGCTCAACATTGTGATGACCTTTGCCCAGCTTGAGCGCGAAACGACCGCGGAGCGTGTGCGCGACAACTACCATCACCGCGTTTCCCTCGGTGCATGGCCGGGTGGTCCCGCACCGTACGGGTATGCGCTTTCCAAAGCTGAGCTTGACGGGCGCAAGGTCTCATCTCTGATAGCCGATGAAAACGCAAAGACTGTTCTCCACATTTTTGAAGAATATGTCCGGTCTGAAACATCGCTGCGCGCCCTTGCCAAAACTCTGACTGAGCAGGGCATTCACGGCCCCAAGCGCGAGGCGTGGGATAACGTGACTCTGTCCCGTATTCTGCGGAACCCCGTCTACGTGCAGGCTGACGAAGCGGTCTACTGCTATTACCTTGCGCAGGGCATCCAGATCCGCCAGATGCCCGAAGTTTTTGACGGCGTCCATGGCTGTCTTCTGATTGGGAAGCGCGACCGCAGCCGCGGCAAGTACACGAAAAAGGATGAGCAGATGCTCAGCCTGTCCACGCATGAAGGAATCATTCCGTCATCCCTCTGGCTGCGTGCGCAGGACAAGCTCTCCGGACAGGCGCAGCTTCCCCGCGCCAACGCGGGAAAATACTCCTGGCTGACCGGTCTCTTAAAATGTGGCAAGTGCGGCTATGCCGTCAAGGTCAACTACATAAAGTCGGAGCAACGCTGTAAGCTGGTCTGCTCCGGTCGGTCCAACTTCGGCAGCTGTGATGAATCGATTGATGTAGACCTTAGAGAGCTGGAGACCCATATTGCCAATGAGCTCCAGCGCATTCTCGATGCCTGTCCCGCCGAGCTTCCCTCAGTAAGTGAAGACCACGCGCAGGCGAAAGCTGTTTTGGAAATCGAGCAGAAAATCGATCGTCTGGTGAACGCTCTCGCCGAGAGCAGCGATGTGGCGGTCGTGTATATCTCAAAAATGATTGAAAAACTGCACGCCGAGCGGGAACAGCTCTTACATACCGCCCCGCATTCCGCGTCTCAGATCCGACGGTTGGATTTTTCCCGCTCTGCTTTTGACGAAAAAAAATTGATCGCTGCTGAATTTATCGAGCGGATCGAACTCGACGGCAACCATGTCAACATCATTTGGAAGGCCTGATGGGGCTGCACAATTGCGTGCGCTTCATCGGGCTCTTTCACAGTCTGCACCAATTTTTTATCACACTGCAAACATCCGAATAAAGGGACGTCATACAATTTGTGCTCCTTGCCACGAGCAACAAGAAAGAAGGATTTCAATGAAAAATCGCATTCTGTCCGTCCGCCTCTCAGAGGACGAACGAAATGATCAGTGAGGAGATGAACCGGCTGTGCCAGACGTTATCTTGATCCGCAATCAGTATCCAGACGCAGCAGCTTTGCACCGCGTTCTTGACTATGTGTGCCGTTCCGGAATGATAGGCGGATATGCCGTCGATCCAGTCTATGCGTTCCGTGAGTTTATGCTTGTTAAAAGCGCTTCAGCGGATTCCATGATCTTTTCCCGGTCCGCGATTTTCTGCAAGAATGCTTTCCGCGTTCGAACGTGCACATTTACCAGTCTTTCCCTGACTCCGATGTTAACCGCTTCGGATGCTCCGACGATGACGAATTGCTGCGGATCGATTAAAACTGCGAAAGAGCTGTAAGACTTTTCCTTGCCGCAGGAACCTTTTCAACATTTTCTGCAGCACAAGGCCAAATAGTCCCCACACTTTGAATTATGCCGGTTCGGCTGTATTGACAGTCCGCAGCAGGAATGCTACCATGAAATTAAAACTGGGCAAGAAAAGAGGAAAGCGAATGACATTGAATCAATTAAAAGTGGGGAATTCTGCCGTGATCACCACTGTTGGCGGAGATGGAGCCTTGCGCTGCCGCCTGCTGGATATGGGCTTGATCCCGCACACCCGCGTGACATTACAGAAGGTCGCGCCGATGGGTGATCCTATCGAGATCCGCGTGCGCGGCTACGAGCTAACGCTGCGCGTAGAGGAGGCTCAAAAAATCGAAGTGGAGGACGAGCCGAAATGATCTTTGCACTCGTTGGAAATCAGAACTGCGGGAAAACGACTCTCTTCAACGCCCTCACCGGCTCCAACCAGCACGTCGGCAACTTTCCCGGTGTCACGGTAGATCAGAAGATGGGCGAGATCACAGATGAAAAAGGCTGCGCCGTGGTGGATCTGCCCGGCATCTACTCCCTGCGGCCCTATACGCAGGAGGAGATCGTCTCCCGTGACTTTATCCTCAACCAAAAGCCGGACGGCATCATCAACATTGTGGATGCCACCAACATTGAGCGGAATCTGTACCTGACACTTCAGCTGCTTGAGTTGCGGATACCTATGGTGCTGGCGCTGAACATGATGGATGAAGTGCGTTCCAACGGCGGTTCCATCGACGTGCAGAAGATGAGCGCCTCGCTCGGCATCCCTGTCGTACCGATCGCGGCCGCAAAGGGTGAGGGCGTGAGCGAGCTGGTGAATCAGGCGATTGCTGTGGCTCGGAGCAGAACTCTGCCAAAGGTGACAGATTTCTGCGCGGATGATTCCGCCGTTCACCGCTGCATCCACGCCGTTACGCATCTGATTGCCGATCACGCCGACCGCATCGGTGTGCCGGCTCGCTTCTGCGCAGCAAAGCTGATCGAAGGCGGCGATGACCTTGCCGACCGTCTGGCACTTGATCAAAACGAGCGCGAGTTGCTTGAGCATTGCATCGTGCAGATGGAGAGTGAGGCAGGACTTGATCGCAACGCGGCGCTTGCTGATATGCGCTACACCTTCATTGAAGGCGTGGTGGCATCATCTGTGGTGAAATGCCATGAAAGTCGGGAGCACGCCCGCTCCATGAAGATCGACAGAATTCTCACCGGTCGCTACACAGCCATTCCGACGTTTCTGCTTGTCATGCTGCTGATTTTCTATCTCACCTTCAATGTTATTGGTCAGCGTCTGTCCGACTGGCTGCAAGGCGGGATCGATGGCCTTACCTTTCTTGTAGACCAAGCTTTGACTGCCTATGAGATCAATCCTGTGGTACACAGCTTGATTATTGACGGCATTTTTTCCGGTGTTGGCAGTGTGCTGGTGTTCCTGCCTATCATTGTGACGCTTTTTTTCTTCCTCTCTATCTTGGAAGATACCGGCTACATGGCCCGCGTCGCCTTTGTAATGGACAAGCCTCTGCGAAAGATCGGTTTGTCCGGCCGCAGCATCGTCCCTATGCTCATCGGCTTCGGCTGTTCTGTGCCGGCAATTATGGCAACGCGCACGGTGTCGAGTGACCGTGACCGCAAGATGACGATCCTGCTCACGCCTTATATGAGCTGCTCGGCAAAAATATCAATTTATGCATTTTTTACCGCAGCATTTTTTCCAACGCACCGCGCGCTCATAATGATCCTACTGTATCTGCTGGGCATTCTGATTGGAATTGCTGCGGCCCTCATCATGAACCAAACCGTGTTCCGCGGAAAGCCCGTGCCTTTCGTTATGGAGTTGCCCAATTATCGGCTTCCGAGCCTCAAGAGCGTTGCGCTGCTGCTTTGGGAAAAGGCCGAGGACTTCTTGCAGCGGGCGTTTACTGTGATTTTTCTTGCTACCATCGTGATCTGGTTCCTCCAGAGTTTTGATACCAGGCTGAATGTAGTTACCGACAGTGCCGATAGCCTTTTGGCTCTCATTGGTCGATGGATCGCGCCGGTGTTCGCACCGTTGGGCTTTGCGGATTGGCGCTGCGCAACCTCCCTTATTTCCGGTTTTATCGCAAAGGAATCTGTGGTCAGTACGCTGCAGATCCTGTTAGGCGGGGCTGCACTTTCTACGATGTTTACCGGTCGTTCCGTTATCAGCTTTCTGGTGTTCACGCTGCTGTATACTCCCTGCATCGCGGCGGTAACCACGATTCGACGAGAATTCGGCTCAGCGCTGAAGACAGTTGGGGTCGTGATGATGCAGTGCTGCGTGGCATGGATCGTGGCTCTTGCTGTCTATACCTTGGTGGGGATCCTGTGATGCATCTGTTAGATTGGGTCCTTCTTGTCCTCATCGCAGCTGCAGCTATCACAGCTATCCTGCACTGGCGAAAAAAGGCCAGATCAGGTAGCGGCTGCTGCGGAGACTGCTCGCACTGCAAAAGGCGCTGTTCGTAAAGTCTGATAAGTGAATGATGCCGGAAGCGGGGCGTTACGACAACCACTCTTGGCAAGTTTCTCAGGTCTTCCTCTTCCTTTTTGCGAAAGCCCGGATCAAGCCGAGTTAAAATACCATTAAAATACTGTACGGTGGATTGAAAAAATGAGCCAACAGGATTATTTTATACAAGGTGAGTGTGTAAAATCAAATTTTTAAGGGGGAGGCGGATAAAAATGCCGCACCGTAAGAAGATTTTACTCTCAGACAGTAATGAAGCCTTCAGTATGCTCCTGACGGATTCCCTGCGTGAGCGCGGAGACTTCCGTGTATTCCACGCAAGGGATGCGGACGAGACAACCGAGGTGCTCCATCGGCACCGACCTCACGTTCTTCTGCTGGATTTTCTGCTGCCGCACAAGGGCGGCTTTCACGTTATGCAGCAGCTGCGTGAGGGCGGACACAAAATCTCGACGATCTTTATGACAGCGCTGCCGACGCACAAGGTCATAGAGGAGGCATACCGTCTGGGCGCAAGCTTTGTGCTCCCGAAGCCTTTTACGACAAGGGCGCTGGCCGAACGGATACACGATGCACTGCACAGTGATCGGCCCTAATTTGCACACATCAAAAATAGTGACCGCCATCTCAGTGAGCGAACGGCTCCTTGAGATGGCGGCCTTTTATATCCCCATCTACGCTGCTGAGGGCGACAGCGTTATGAAGCTGCTCACGTCCGGCTTCTCCGGCAACGCGACTACTGCTCTTGCCTACATCCTGCTCGGTACCTTCGCTACGGCGATCGCTACCACCGGCCTTGCCGACATTGTCTCCAAGAAGCTGAGCAAGATCATTGGCACCACTTCTCGGCATGATCACCCTGATTGCCTGCCTGTCTCAGAACCTCATCCCCATTCACATCGCTTATATCCCCATCCTGATTCCTCCCATGCTCGTGCTGATGAACAAGATGCGCCTCGACCGCCGCGCTGTGGCTTGCTGCCTTGCCTTCGGTCATAAGGCTCCCTACATTCGATTTCCACTGCACGGGCGACGCGCTCTACATGATGAGCTTTTTGCTGTGCCCTGCGGAACGGCACCGGCCGGAACAGGAAGACGAGTAAGGGGCGCGCATATCGCTTGCGCCGCGGGCGGTTCCAACCGCTGCCAACGCTTCCACGTCCCACTGGATCGGCTCCATGCCTATCGAGCGGATGGTGGAGATGACGTGGTCGTCATACTCGCCGAACGGGCAGCGGATGAGCGTCGGGCGGACGCCGGTCAACGCCTCGATCTTATCGTTGCAGGTGTTCACGTCTGCGATGATCTGGTCGGCGGTGAGGGAATTATAATGATCATGCGCGTTGGAGTGGTTCATGAGCTCATTGCCGCTGTCCACGATGGCCTTGGCCTGTTCGGGATACTGATCCGCCCAGTTGCCCACGACAAAAAAGGTACAGGTGACACCGTACTCCTTGAGCACGTCGAGGATCTTCTGTGTGTTGTCCGCCCCCCACGCCGCATCGAACGAGATGGAGCACACCTTCTGGTCGCGCTGGACACAGTAGATCGGCAGTTGGCGCGTGGCGGCCGACGCGCTGACGGCGGCGGGATAATTGACGGCGGCAAAGATCGCCGCGGCGGCCAGCACCGCCGCGCCCAGCGTCAGCCATTTGCGCCGGAGCACCAGAAAGCGCGGCGGCTTCTTCTCCTTTTCAGACTTCTTCCTGCGGTCAAAATGAAACAGCATCAGCATATCCTCCCCAATTCTCTTGGTAGAGGGTATGCTGGTGCTGTTCATATCATGCAAGGGGGACGGGCTTTACTCGATGCCCGCCAGCGTTTGGGCTTCGGCGACGTACTGGTCGATGAGGCCCTGCTCCTGCATCTCGGCGATCTTTTCGTTCAGGTAGGCGACAAAGTCCTCGTTGCCCTTTTGCACGCCGATGCACTGGCCCTCGCTGTCGCTTTCGATGCCGATGTCCTTGACCGTCAGGTCATCGTTCGCCGCGGCGAATGCGAGAGCCGCGGTGTAGTCGATGTACACAACATCGAGCTTGCCGCTCTTGAGCTCCATGATGAGATCCTGCGCCTTGACGAGGCCGACAACGTTCTCTTCACCCGCAAGCTCGTTGGCGATGGGCACCTGAATGGTACCGTTCTGCACGCCGACCTTGTGACCACTCAGGTCTTCGGGCTTGTTGTAGAGCGCGTCATCCTCCGCGCGGATCAGAATGGCCTGCTGCTGCTTAAAGTACGGGTCAGAGAAATCGACGGACTTCAAGCGCTCCTCGGTCGAGGCCATACCGGCGATGACAATGTCAAAATCACCCTTGGCGAGGTTGATGCACAGGTTGTCGAACGACATGTCGACGACCTTGAGTTCGACGCCGAGGTCATCGGCGATGTACTGCGCGATAGCAACGTCAAAGCCGACGATGGTGTCCTTGCCGTCCACCTCCGTGTGGAACTCGTTCGGGGGATAGTCGGCAGAGGTTCCCATCACGAGCACGCCCGCCTCTTTGATCTGCTCGATCTTGGACTTGGCGGTGTCATCGGACGACGCATCGCCGTCCGAGCTGCCCTGCGCGCTGTCATCGCTCTTGCTGCCGCAGGCGGCGAGAGACAGGATCATCATAAGCGCTAAAAGCAGCGCTGCAAATTTCTTGAATGCGTTCATCTTTGTTCCCTCCTACGTGTCTTATTCCCACAGGGGCTTGTCCCAAAGGTTCACCTTGGTGCCGATGCCCATTTCCGTCGCGTTCAGATAGAGCTGATAGGCGATCATGATGTCCAGCGCGCCGAGGCCCATGGACGCGGCGGCGACGAACTGATCGTCCGAGGTGCGCAGCTTCTTCGTGCCGAGCACCAGCTCGCTCAGGTCCATGATCTGGCTCTCATCGAGCTTGCCCTCTTTCGTGAGCTTGGACAGCGGGTTCGTGTGCTGCTTGAGCTGTGTCCAGTAGTCGGCGACGATGCCGTCGGCCTTGAGGAAGACGTCCTCCATCACCTCGTTGGAGTGCATGGAGACGAGGCCGCAGCCGCTCGTGAGCCAAGAGGTGTCCATGAACGGCTTGGGCGCGGTCGTCTCGCCGACGATGAGCTGGGACTTGAGCGCCGCAGCCTTGCTGTCGCTCGTCGGGATGATCTCGACGCCCAAGCTGTCGCCGTACTCCTTCGCGATGCCCTCGGCCTTGGCGACATCAATGTCGCAGAGGTACATGGTCTTGATCTGGGGCAGCGCCTCGTGCACGGCGGAGATCATCGTGCGGCCGATAACGCCCGCGCCGACAAGGCACGCGGTGTCCGCATCGGAGGGGGCGGCATACTTGGCCATCAGGCCGCCGACGGCGGAGGTGCGCATCGCGGTGATGAGCGTGCCGTCCAGAATGCAGAACGGCAGCACCGTCTCGGGGTCACTCAGGATGGAAATGTCGATGCCGTAGGGGATGCCAGGGATCGTGGCGTTCTTCTTGGACTCCGCCGCCCACTTGATGCCGCCGATGTTGATGTCGCCGCCGATGTAGCAAGGCATGGCGTTGAAGAACGACTGCCAGTTTTCCTTGTCAGGGATGCTGGTGTTGGTCTTGGGCGGGTTCTTGATGAGGCCCTGACCGAGCATCGCGTAGGTCTTTTCCGTAACGGCCAAGATCTCTTTCATATCGAGAAGGCCGGCCTTGATGACATCTTCCTGCTTGAGGAACAGAATTTCGGGATTGATCGTGTGAAGCATTTTAATTTCCTCCAATAATATCGTAATTTTTATAATTTTTGTTTTGTTAAATAACGTTGATGACCTTGGATAAGAACTCTTTGGTTCGCGCGTTCTGCGGGTGCTCGAAGATCTCCTCGGGCGTGCCCTGCTCGGCGATCTGTCCGCCGTCCATGAAGAGCACGCGCGTGCCGACCTTTCGGGCAAAGCCCATCTCGTGCGTGACGACGACCATCGTGATGCCGTCGCGGGCGAGGTCGGAGATGACCTGCAGCACCTCGCCGACCATCTCGGGGTCGAGCGCGGAGGTCGGCTCATCGAAGAGCAGCACATCGGGCTCCATTGCCAGCGCCCGCACGATGGCGATACGCTGCTTCTGCCCGCCGGAGAGCTGGGAGGGATAGGCGTTCGCCTTGTCCTCAAGCCCCACGCGCTTTAGAAGCTTGAGGGCCTTTTCCTTGCTCTCCTCTTCCGACTGCTTTTTGACCTTCGTGAGCGAGATCGTAATGTTTTCAAGCACCGTCAGGTTGTTGAAGAGATTGAACTGCTGGAACACCATGCCAACCTTCTGTCGGTGGCTGTTCACATCAAAGCCCTTGGCCGTGATGTCCTCGCCCTCGAAGTAAATTTTGCCGGCGGTGGGCTGCTCCAGAAGGTTCAGGCATCGGATAAAGGTGGACTTACCGCCGCCTGAGGGACCGATGATGACGACCACGTCGCCCTTGCAGATGGTCTCGTTCAGCCCGTCGAAGACGGTCAGGCTGCCGAACTTTTTCTGCAAGTCCTTGATCTCGAACAATACGTTACCGTTCACTCTTTCTCAGCCTCCCTTCAAAGATGTTCAGGCCCTTGCCGAGGATGATATTCAGCGCCAGATAGATGATGGCGGAGATGTAGTAGCAAGGAAGCGGGTTATAGGTAGAGGTGACCACGATGCCGTTGTTGTACATCAGATCGCCGATGCCGAGGTACTGGATGATCGAGGTCTCCTTGACCATCGTGACAAATTCATTGCCGATGGCGGGGAGAATATTTTTGACCGCCTGCGGCATCACCACGTAGCGCATGGCCTGCGCATTCGTCATGCCGCACGAGCGCGCGCCTTCCATCTGGCCCTTGTCCACCGCCTGAATGCCCGCGCGGATGATCTCGGCGACGTAGGCGGAGGAGTTGATCGAAAGCGCGATAATACACGGCAGCGCCCGCTCCAGATCGACGTCGAAGAGGGTTCCGGTGGGATAGCTGATAAAGTCGAGCTGGTAGTAGACGATGTAGAGCTGCACGAGCATCGGCGTACCGCGGATGACGGTGATATAGATGCTGGCGAACTTTTCCAGCGGCTTAAACTTGGATAGCCGCATGAAAGCGATCAGGCAGCCGAGGATCGAGCCGCAAAACACGGTGAGCAGAGAGATGAGGATGGTCGTTCGCGTCCCTCGCAGGAAGTATTGATAATAATTCGTTGCAATTTCCCAAATGTTCATGTACTGTGGTTTCCCTCTTCGTAGGACTGACTGTGATGCTGATTGTATATTTATGTTCTTAAAATGTTAATAATGAGAATAACAATTCATGCCAAGATTGTAGCGCTGAATAAAGAGGCGAAATAGAGCGGCAAACGATTTGGTAAAAATATACACAAAAGTCAGCATAACTATGACGGTCGAACATCCGCTGCGGCACAATACGGGGTATTTATAAGCAAGCAAAAAGATTTTGCTGCATGAAAACACGCAAAAAAAGAAAGGTGCCGGGCTGAAACGTTCACTGTTTCAGTCCGACACCTTTTTCATAAAAGTGCAAAAGTGCGCAAATGACCCCTGCCATCCCCAAATGGCAGGAGCCGTCTGCGTGATCGTGTGGGGCGCGCACGCGCCCTGGTATCATAAAGCCGCGAGCGGCTCTATCATCATGCGTCGTTTTCGAGCATCCGGTAGCCCACGCCGATCTCGGTGAAGATATACTCGGGCGAGGCGGGATTCTTCTCGATCTTGCGGCGGATGTTCGCCATATTCACGCGCAAAATCTGATTGTCGGCCTTGGCCTTCGGCCCCCAGATCTGCTTGATGAGATAGTCATACGTCAGCACCTTGCCAGCGTACTTGCCGAGCAGCGCCACGATCTTGAACTCGTTGAGCGTAAGGTGCACATCCTGATCGCCGATGAGCACGTGGTGCTTGTCATAGTCGATGGTCAGGTCCTTGACGGTGAACTTGCCCGACTGCG
>ENA-ORIC01001683-ORIC01001683.1-human-gut-metagenome-genome-assembly--contig:-NODE-1683-length-20330-cov-4.781958_pt1 | contig 20330 bp, 18 predicted proteins | sample MGYA00243023_ERZ508732 | MGnify/ENA primary metagenome ERZ508732 (study PRJEB26277, sample SAMN04329767) | human gut metagenome | biome: human-associated habitat | host: Homo sapiens | place: USA...
GTTGGCCCAAGGCGTGGGCGGCTTTCCGCATGGCCAAGGAAGTCTGGGCAGAGGACGCTGCAGAGGATGCCAAGGCACAGCACCAGAGCGAAATGGTGTTCCCCATCGGTGCAGCCAACGGCGGTTTTGCACAGTATTTCAGCGGAAAAAGCTATCTGGCACCCCTGTCCACCGCACAGGTTGGCATTTACAACGTCACGTTTGAGCCGGGCTGCCGGAACAACTGGCACATCCACCATGCCGCAAAGGGCGGTGGGCAGATCCTTGTCTGCGTGGCAGGCCGGGGCTACTATCAGGAATGGGGCAAAGCTCCGCTGGAGCTGCATCCGGGCGATGTGGTGAACATTCCCCCGGAGGTCAAGCACTGGCACGGTGCTGCACCCGATTGCTGGTTCTCTCATCTGGCCGTGGAAGTGCCCGGCGAAGGCACCTCTAACGAGTGGTGCGAGCCGGTGGCGGAAGAAACCTATGGGATACTGCGGTAACATCTACGAAATGCGCTGACCACAGCAAGACCGTGGCAGAGGTTGTGGCGCCGATCATCGATCCTATAACAACACCCCTTCGCCAACAGCTTCGCGAAGGGGTGTGCTTTGTATTATGAAGATCGTGCGATCAGTTCTTCAGCGACTGCATCGGCGCGGGCAAACGGCCGCCGCGGTTGATGAAGACGGAGGGGTCGCGCTGGTTGACGGGCATGATGGGGCCGTAGCCCAGCAGACCGCCGAAATCGAGGATCTCGCCCGCTTTGCGGCCGATGGCCGGGATGACGCGGACGGCGGTGGTCTTGCTGTTGACCATGCCGATGGCGGCTTCGTCCGCGATGAGGGCGCTGATGACGGCGGGGGTGGTGTCGCCGGGGATGATGACCATATCGATGCCCACCGAGCAGACGGCGGTCATGGCTTCGAGCTTCTCGATGGTCAGGCAGCCGCACTCGGCGGCGTGGATCATGCCGTCGTCCTCGCTGACGGGGATGAAGGCACCGGACAGGCCGCCCACATGGTTGGAGGCCATGACGCCGCCCTTCTTGACGGCGTCGTTCAGCAGGGCGAGACAGGCGGTGGTGCCGCAGCAGCCGCAGGTCTCAAGGCCCATCTCTTCGAGGATGTTGGCCACGCTGTCGCCCACGGCGGGGGTGGGGGCCAGCGACAGGTCGATGATGCCGGCGGGTACGCCCAGCGCCTTGGAGGCGAGGTTCGCGACCAGCTGGCCTACGCGGGTGATCTTGAAAGCCGTGCGCTTGACCAGCTCGGCCACCTCGTCGATGGGGGCGTCCTTGGGCAGCTTTGCCAGCGCGGCGCGGACGGCGCCGGGGCCGGAAACGCCCACGTGGATCTCGCAGTCGGGCTCGCCGGGGCCGTGGAACGCACCGGCCATAAAGGGATTATCCTCCGGCGCGTTGCAGAAGACCACCAGCTTTGCCGCGCCGATGCACTGGCGGTCGGCGGTCAGCTCGCTGGCCTTTTTGACGGCCTCGCCCATCAGCTTGATGGCGTCCATGTTCAGGCCCGCCTTGGTGGCACCGATGTTTACCGAGCTGCAGACGATATCCGTCTGAGCCAGTGCGCGGGGGATGGACTCGATGAGCCGCTGGTCGCCCGCCGAGAAGCCCTTGTGCACGAGGGCCGTGTAGCCGCCCACGAAGTTGACGCCGACCTTTTTGCCCGCAGCGTCCAGCGCCTTGGCAAAATCCACGGGGTCAGCCTCCGGGCAAGCACCCAGCAGCATGGCGATGGGCGTTACGCTGATGCGCTTGTTGATGATGGGGATGCCGTACTCGGCGCTGATATGCTCCACGGCGGGCACCAGATTCGCCGCCTTGGTGGTGATCTTGTTGTAGACCTTCTCACAGGCCTTTTTCGGGTCCGGGTCGATGCAGTCCAACAGGCTGATGCCCATGGTCACGGTGCGCACATCCAAGTTGTCCTGCGTGAACATTTCGATGGTTTCGAGGATGTCGCCGGTATTCATCATACTCATTTGGAAAGTACCCCTCTTTCATGTTAGGCTATCGTTTTAGATGGTGTGCATCGCGTCAAAAACTTCCTGACGGGTGACGTTGATCTGCATCCCCATCGCCTTGGCAAGGGCGTCTGTACGCTTGTGCAGCTCCTCGTGGCTGACGCTGCAATGGGTGATGTCCACCAGCATGATCATGGCGAACATGCCCTGCAGGATGCTCTGGGTCACGTCTTCAATGTTGATGTTCAGCTCGCTGCACAGGGCGGCGACTTTTGCGACGACGCCGACGGTGTCGTGGCCGATGACTGTGATGAATGCTTTCATATTCCTTACCCCCGTTAACTCGATGTGAAAACCTCTCAGTCGGGCTTGCGCCCGCCAGCTCCCCTTATAGGGGAGCCTTTGGCATAAAGATGAACTTGAATCGGCTGCCAAGGCCTCCCCTCAATAGGGGAGGTGGCATCGCGAAGCGATGACGGAGAGGTTGAATTCCTTTTAAGTATAGCAGATTTACCGATTTTTGAACACACTTTTTAGAAAAAAGAGCAGGAGACAGGGCGAAAAGACGGTCTATCCAAAAAACAAGATGCAAACGCGCCGCAGTTGTGCTATACTTAAAAATAACAATCGGCGCGGGATGCCCGCGAGCCGGAGATAAAGGAGTAACGACGATGGAACAGCTTTTGAAACTTCTGGAAGATAACGCGCGGCTGCCGATCGAGGACATTGCCACGATGCTGAATAAATCCCCCGCCGAGGTGGCGGCAATGATCGACCTTGCCCGCGCACAGGGCATCATCAAGGGGTACAAGACCCTTGTGGACTGGGAAAAGGCCGGGGTGAACCGGGTGGAGGCTGTCATCGAGCTGAACGTCAGCCCCAAGAAGAGCCGCGGCTTCGACGAAATCGCGGCTACCATTGCCGCCTTCGACGAGGTGGAGAGCGTGCTGCTGATGAGCGGCGGCTACGATCTGCAGCTGGTCATCAAGGGCCAGACCTTCCAAGAGATCGCGCTGTTCGTGGCCAAGCGCCTGTCCCCGCTGGACGACGTGCTGTCCACGGCTACCCATTTTGTCCTGCGTACTTACAAAAAAGAGGGCCGCTTCTATCAGGACGACGAAATTGATGAAAGAGAGTGCACCGTGCTGTGATGGACTACGATAAACTGATCGCGCCTGCCGCCAAGGCCATGCGCCCCTCCGGCATCCGCAAATTCTTCGACCTCGCCGCCGACATGCCGGAGTGCATCAGCCTCGGCGTCGGCGAGCCGGATTTCAAAACGCCGTGGGCTGTCCGGGAAGCGGGCATCGAGAGCTTGGAGCACGGCCGCACCCGCTACACCGCCAACGCGGGCCTGAAGGAGCTGCGCGCCGAGATCTGCCGTTATCTGGAGCGGCGGATGAACCTCCATTACGATCCGCTGACGCAGGTGCTGGTCACCGTGGGCGGCAGCGAAGCCATTGATATGTGCATCCGCACCATCGTGCAGCCGGGGGATGAGGTCATCATCCCGGAGCCGTGTTTCGTCTGCTACGAGCCCATCACCACCCTGTCCGGCGGTGTGCCGGTCCATGTGCCCTGCCGGCAGGAGGACGAGTTCCGTCTCCGCCCGGAGGCGCTGAAAGCGGCCATCACCCCCAAGACCAAGCTCCTCATCATGCCCTTCCCCAACAACCCCACCGGTGCGGTGATGGAGAAAGAGGATCTTGAGGCCATTGCCGAGGTGCTGCGGGACACGAACGTCCTCGTGCTGTCGGATGAAATTTATGCGGAGCTGAACTACGGGCTGCGGCCCCATGTTTCCATCGCGACCCTGCCCGGCATGGCCGAGCGGACCGTGGTGGTCAACGGCTTCTCCAAGAGCTACGCCATGACCGGCTGGCGCTTGGGCTACGCATGCGGCCCGGCCCCCATCATCAAGATCATGACGAAGATCCACCAGAGCGCCATCATGAGCGCCCCCACCACCAGCCAGTACGCCGCCATCACCGCCTTGCGGGACTGCGACGGCGAGATCGACCGGATGCGGGACGAGTACAACATGCGCCGCCGTCTGGTGGTGCGTACCTTCAACGAGATGGGCCTGACCTGCTTCGAGCCGCGGGGCGCGTTCTATGCCTTCCCCTGCATCAAGTCCACCGGCATGACGAGTCAGGAGTTCTGCACCAAGCTCTTGGAGCAGAAACATGTGGCCCTCGTGCCCGGCGACGCCTTCGGTGCCTCCGGCGAGGGGTACTGCCGGGTGTCCTACGCCTACTCGGTGGAGCATCTGACCGAGGCGATGAAGCGCATCCGTGCCTTTTTGCAGGACAACGGCATCCGCGCGAACGGATGAGAAGGAGTTTGAAATGGCAAAGTTGAATCGTGTGACGGTTCTGGCCCCGGCCAAGCTGAACCTTGCGCTGGACGTGGTGGGCACTCTGCCCAACGGCTATCATGATCTGGATATGACCATGCAGGCCATCACGCTGTATGAAAAGGTCGTGCTGACCCGCAGCAACGGCCTGAACCTGACCCTGCCCGGCAGCCCCGTGGCTGCCAACGACAGCAACACCGCCATCAAGGCAGCCATCGCTTTTTTCCGGTACACCGGGCTGCTGGCGGGCGTGGATATCACCGTGTATAAGAACATCCCGGTGCGGGCCGGGATGGCGGGCGGCAGCGCGGACGCTGCAGCCGTCCTCGTGGGTCTGAATGCGCTGTACAGGGCACGCCTTTCCATGAGCGAGCTCTGCGCGCTGGGGGCCAAGGTGGGCGCGGATGTGCCCTTTGCGCTGATGGGCGGCACCTGCCGGGTGCAGGGCGTGGGCGATGTGATGAAAGCCCTGCCGCCCTGCCCGGACTGCTGGTTCACGGTGGTCATGCCGGACTACGGCGTTTCCACCCCGGAAGCCTTTGCGGCTTATGACAAGGTCGGCAGCAGCCGTCACCCCGACTGCGAAGCGCAGGAAGCCGCCATCCGCGCCGAGGACTTGGCCGGGGTCTGCGCCGCTGCGGGCAACGCGCTGGAAGAGTGCAGCGGTGCCAAGGATAACGAGGCCATCAAAGCGGCGCTGCGCCTTCACGGGGCGGTGACGGCTTTGATGACCGGCAGCGGCGCGGCGGTGTTCGGCATTTTCGAGCAGGAAGCCGACGCCCGCAAAGCCGCCGAGGCTCTGAAAACCCGCTGGCCGCAGGTCTATGTGGCCCAGCCCGACAAGGGCGGCGCACGGGTCGCGGCCCCGAAGTGGATCTTATAATACAATAAAAAAGCTGCTGCCGACTCCCTCAGTCACGGCTTTGCCGTGCCAGCTCCCTCTCGGAGGGAGCCTTGGCGTAACGGTAAGCGATGACGGAAGGAGTGATGCAACAGCTTTTTTTATTTATGTCTCTTCGTCTGCAAACAGGCCCGGAATGCCGCAGACAGCGGCAATGCCGACGACTGTAAATACGATGCGGGACCAGATGGAACTGCTGCCGCCCAGTAGCCAGCCGACAAAATCAAACTGGAACAAGCCGACCAGCCCCCAGTTGATGCCGCCGATGATCATCAGGATCAGGCATACTTTATAAAAGGTCTGCACAAAAAGACCCCCTTTCTTTTGGGTAGTTTTGCCCAAGGGAAAGGGGGTTATTCATCAGTCGTCCCAGCCCATGAGGTCGGGCAGGGTGAGGGTCTCGTCCGAGCAGTGGGGGTTCGCATCGGCGTGGGCCTGTACGGTGGCTGCTTCCACGGCCTTGACGATCTCGGCGATGGCGGCGCAGTCCTCCGGCAGGTCGGTCTGGCTGCGGCCGGAGTGGGTGAACAAGATCTTGCCCTTATGGCCCACCACCAGCGTCAGGGGCAGGATCTGCGGGGCGGCTTTGTCGTAATGGTAGCCCGCATCCTTGGCGGCTTTGTAAATTTTTTGAGCCGCAAAGCTCCAGCTCAGCAGACCGCGGGTCTGCTCGACGCCGAGGTAGCCGTAGAGCACGCCCGGCCCGTCGCAGATGACGGGGAAGGGAAAATCCGACCCACGGGTGGCGGCGGCCACGGCCTGAGCGCTGGACCGCACCACGCAGGCCAGCCGCGCCCCCTTCAGGGAGGGCAGGGTCTTCAGATAGCGGGTGATGTACTCGCGGCTCACGGGATGATCGAACCCCGGCAGGAAGATCATGCACAGGGGCCGTCCGCCCTCACAGAGCCCGTAAAAATCGTTTTCCGGCACCGTGGGGGTGTCGTAGGTAAAGCGGGGGATGCTCGTCCCCACCAGATGCTCAGACTTCATGCCGCAATGCACATCCTTTCAGATATAAAAAAATCCACACACGTTCCTCTTGGCAGAGGACAGTGGTGGATGAGTCCCTATAAAAAGATCCCGCCCGGTCGTCTGCGGCAATCAAACCTACCCTTACGGACAGGTGGGTGCCCTGTCTCCGGATTCGCGCTTCCTCATCGAGCCTCTGGGGTCGAACCCACAGCGGGGAGGTCTGCAATCCGCCGGCGAACGCCGGGCTCCCGTTGAATGATTAGTAGGATCATATAAACCGCAACAATTCGAGCCGGGCAGGAAGTCTTGCACGGGTCAATCGTCTGGAAAATTTACTCGATCTCGAACTGGTCGCTGAGCCGCTTTTCGAACAGCTTGCTCACTTCCAGCAGGGTCTCGTCGTCTTCCACGACATCCAGATATTCGCCCTCGCTGTCCTCGCCGACGCTCAGGATGACCAGCTGCGCATCCTCGTTGACGTCTTCTTCGTCCTCGGCGTATTCCACGACGGCCATATAGTGCACGCCCTTATGGTCCAGCGCGTCGATCACCTCAAAAGTGACTTCGTTGCCGTCCTCGTCCTCAAGGGTCATCAGGTCGGGCTGATACTCCTCTTCGGCGTTCGGGTTCTTGATCTCTTCTGCCATAAGATACGTTCTCCTGTAAAAGAAAATAAAAGTGATCCATAGCGGGGGAAGCTCTGCGCTCCCGCAGCCCCCGGCTGTGCTTATAGTGTAGCGTTTTTTTGCCCGCTCGTCAAGATGTTTTTCGCACAGAAATCTGCTGGCAAATTTTCACCCATTTTCCTCTCGATTCCGCCGGGGAAATATGATATACTAAACTCTGTGTATATTCCCATCCTATTCACCGAGAGGTCAGAGTTATGAATCGTTTTTATAAAAAGGCGCTGGCGGTGCTGGCGCTCCTGAGCTGCCTTGCGCTGACGGGCTGCTCGCTGAAGGAAAAGCTCAGCGGCAGCGCGTCGGGCACGAAGACCATCTCCCGCCCGGCGGTGGAATCTGCCGAAACCCAGTTCGCCCACCCGGCGGCGGGGGACACGGTGGCCGTGTTCGATACCTCGGCGGGCGTGTTCAAGGCGGTGCTCTTCCCGACGCTGGCTCCGCAGGCATGCGATAACTTCCTCGGCCTCGTACAGGCGGGCTACTACAACGGCCTGACCGTCTCCCGCGCCGAGAACGAGTTCCTCGTGGAAGCCGGGCAGGGGGCCGACGGCAGGGGCGCGACCATCTGGAACGGCAGCCGCTACCCGGTGGAAGCCACCGACCAGCTGCACCACTATTCCGGTGCACTCTGCGCCGCCACGGATTCTTCCGGCCAGTGTGCCAGCGTCTTCTATGTGATGGAAACGCTGCCCGGCTCGGCCTCCGTCACGCAGGAGCTGGTGGACCAGATGAACGCCGCCGGTTACCGCGCCGAAGTCGTGGCGGCCTACCAGACGGCGGGCGGCGCCCCTTACCTCGACTACACCGACACCGTGTTCGGGCAGGTGTATGAGGGCATGGACGTGGTGGACGCCATCGCTCAGGCCGCTGTGGACGAGAACCAGAAGCCCACCGAGGCCATCACCATCCACAGCGTCAGCATTGAGACGTATCCGTAAAAAAGAAAACGCAAAAAGGCTCCCGTGGCAGTGGGAGCCTTTTTGCTGCTCAGATCTCGCCGGGGTGCTCTTTGCGCCATGCAAGGTAATCCTCTAAGATGACCGTGGCGCTGACGGAATCCAAGATCTCTTTCCGCTTGGTGCCGAAGGTGCCGGCCTCGGAGAGGATGTCGGCGGCTTCGCAGGTGGACTGGCGCTCGTCCCACATCCGGACGGGCAGCCCGCTCCAGATCTGGATCGTCTTTGCCAGCTTCCGGCTCTTCTGGGCCCGCTCGCCCTCGGTGCCGTCCATGTTCAGCGGCAGACCGATGACGATGAGCTCTGCCTGAATATTTTTTGCTGTTTCGCAGACCTTGGCCGCCACTTTCGGGCGGCCTTTTTCCGTGATCTGGGGCGTGATGGCGGTGGTCAGAAATTCGGTGACATCGCAGGTGGCAAGGCCGGTGCGGCTGTCCCCGTAATCGACAGCGAGTATTTTCATGGGGATCCCCTTTCTGTTTGCATCTTTGCTTAGTGTAACACAGAATAGATGTTCTTGCAATTTTGTGGTACAATAAAGGCTACCAATGAACGCAGGGCCCGCGCTTTTACGCAAGCGCAGACCCAAGCAGTCAGCAGGAGTGAACCGATCTGTCAAAAGCGCCCACTTTGGGAAAGACTCCCTCCGGTCGGAGGGAGATGTCGCATATGCGACAGAGGGTGGACGACTGGCACGCGAAGCGTGACTGAGAGGGCGAGGCCGCTGACCGAGGAGATGCCGTTATGTTAAAATTGATCCTAGGCGGTTCCGGCAGCGGCAAGACGACGCTGCTGTATCACCGCATCCGCACCCGCGCCGAGGCGGGGCAAAAGAGCATCCTGCTGGTGCCGGAGCAGTTCACGTCCTCCACCGAGGGGCGCATCTACCGCGAATTGGGGGATGCGCTGTCCGGCATGGTGGAGAGCTTTTCCTTCACGAGCCTTGCCGAGAAGATTTTGTCCGCCGAGGGCGGCAGCGCCGTGCAGACCCTCTCCGACGCGGGGCGGGCCGTGCTGGTGCGCCGCGCACTGGAAGAATTGCAGGACAATGTCCGCTATTACTACCGCCACCGCCGGAGTGCGGCTTTCTGCCAGATGGCGGCCGAGACCATCGACGAGCTGAAGAGCGCGGGCCTGTCCGGCACCCGGCTGGCGGAGCTGGCCAAGAGCTGCGGGGCCGAGAGCGGCAAGCTGAGCGAATTGGCGCTGATCTTCCAAGGCTACGAGACGCTGCTGTTCCGCAGCGGCATGGACCCCGCCGACCGGCTGGAACTGGCCGGTGCCCGGCTCGAAGAGGCGCTGGCGGGGGGAGAGGTGCCGGGATTTCTGCGGGGGCGGGAAGTGTTCATCGACGAGTTCGATACCTTTAACGCGCCCAAAAAGCGGCTGCTGGGGGCCATGCTGGCTGCGCTGCCCTGCGTGACCGTGGCCCTCTGCGACGACGGCGCGCCCCTCCTCCCCGGTGACGTGAGCCTTTTCTCCGGCGCAAAGCAGGTGGCTGTGCAGCTCCGCCAACTGGCCCGGAAAAACGGGGCCGAGGTGGCCGCTCCTGAACTGCTGCGGCGGGATCTGCGCCATGCCGCCGCCCCCGGCCTTGCGGCGGTGACGGAGCTGCTGGAAACAGGGGTCTGCCCGCCGTTGGATGCCCCGGCGGACGAAGTGCGGCTCTTTGCCGCCCCCAGCCGGGAGGAAGAAGCCCGCGCCGCCGCCGGGGCCATCCGCCGCCTGATGCGGCAGGGGGTCCGCTGTGGGAAGATCGCGGTGGTCTGCCGCGACATCGCAAAATACCGCGCGGCGGTGCGGTACGAGTTCCGGATGGCGGACATCCCGCTCTACTGCGACGAGCCCACCACCCCGGAGTTCAGCGCCCCGGCCACGGCGGTCAAGGCGCTGCTGGCGCTGGCCCGCGGGGCCGACTTGACCGAACATCTGACCACCCTCGCCAAAACGGGTCTTTGCGCCCTGACCGAGGAAGAGGTCTGCGCACTGGAAAATTACGCCTATACATGGTCGCCGAATGCGGCGGCATGGCGGGCGGAATTTCAGAACAACCCGAAAGGTTTCGGCGACATCACCCCCACCGAGGAGGACAATGCCGATCTGGCCATGGCGGAAAAGGCCCGCGCCCTGCTGGTGAACGCCACCGACGCGCTGCGGAGCAAGGTGCGGAACGCCAACGCCGAGGCCATCAGCCGGGCGGTCTATTTCTGCCTGAAGGAGCTGGGCGCGGAGGAGCAGCAAGCCGCACAGGTGGAGGCCATCCGCGCCGAGCGGGGCATCCCGGCGGCGGAGGAAGCCGCCCGCGAGTGGAACGTGGTCATGGCGCTTCTGGACCAGATGGCGCAGCTGCTGGGCGAACAGACCGTGACCGTGGGCGAGTACGAGGATCTGTTCGGGCTGCTGCTCCGCTCGTCGGACCTCGGCCACATCCCGCAGACGCTGGACGCCGTGGTGCTGGCCAGCGCGGGCAAGATGCGGCTGGACGAGCCCGATCACGTTTTCGTGCTGGGGCTGGCCGAGGGCGAGTTCCCCACGGCCCCCAGCGAGGCGGGGCTGCTGACCCACGCCGACCGCGACGCCCTGATGGCCCAGCAGATCGACCTGCCGGACTGCTTTGAGAACCGCGTGGTGCGGGAGCAGGTCTGCTTTTACAAGGCCCTCACCGCCCCGTCCAAGGGGCTGTGGATGAGCTGGCCCAAGGGGCAGGGCCTGACCCTCTGCGCAGCGCTGGAACCCATCGTGGAGGCACTGGAACCCCAGCCCCCGGCGCTGGAGCTGCCCGACCTCGCCGCCACCCCCGCCGACGGGCTGGACTGCCTCGGCGGCGGCTGGCCGCTGACCGATACCGAACGCGCCAGCCTGACCGAGGCACTGCACGCCCCCGGCGAAGCCGAACCGGAAGGACTGGCCCTGCTGCGCCGGATGGCCGAGGCCGCGCCCCGGCAGGTCCATGACTTGACCGCGCTGGAAGCGCTGCTGGGCAAGCGGCTGCGCATCTCGCCCAGCCAGTTGGAAAAATACTACACCTGCCGCTACGGATACTTCCTGCAATACGTTTTAGGCTTGCGCCCCCGTAGGCGGGCCGAGCTTTCCGCCGACCAGAGCGGCAGTCTGATGCACTGGGTCTTACAGATGGCGCTGGACCCGGACCCCGCGCCGGACAACCCCTGCGCCAACATGCCGACAGCTTTCATCGAGCTGGACGACGAGGCGATGGCCCAGCTGACGGGGCTGCTGGTGGACGAGTACGCCCGCCGCTACCTGCCCGAAGACACCGCCCGCTTCACCTATCTGCTCTCCCGGCTGAAAAAGAGCATGGCACGCCTTTTGTGCTACCTGCGGGACGAGCAGCGCCAATCCTGCTTCAAGCCGGTGGCCTGTGAGCTGAAGATCGGCCGGGGCGAGGACGCCGTGCCGCCCCAGCTCTATCATCTGTCGGATGGGCGGACGGTCCAGCTCATCGGTACGGTGGATCGGGCCGACGAGTGGGTGGAAGAGGACGGCACCCGCTGGGTGCGGGTGGTGGATTACAAGACCGGCACCAAAAAACTGGACCTGAAAGAGGTCTACTGCGGGCTGGACTGCCAGATGCTGCTGTATCTGTTCAGCTTGACGCGGGACGCCAGCGGCCGCTTTACCGGGGCCGAACCGGCGGGCGTGCTCTACCTGCTGGCCGATCCGGCCCCCGAAAGCACCACCCGCGCCAACGCCGCCCGCAGTGTGGAATACAAGCTGGATGGTCTGGTGCGGGACGAGGAAAAGATCTTCCGGGCCATGGACGCCGAGGAAACGGGCCGGTATCTGCCCTTTGGCTATCTGCGGGGTGTGCCCAGCCCCTACCAGAAGGACAAGCGGGCCGACGCGGCCAAGCTCAGCCGCATCCGACTGCATCTGGACGACCTTGTGACCCAGATGGGCGAACAGCTTTACGGCGGGCAGATCGCCGCCGAGCCGCTGGTCACGGGCCGCAGCCCCTGCCGGTGGTGCGATTACGGCTTCATCTGCTGCCACGAGAGCGGCATCGGCGAACGGGCGCTGGACGCCCCCGCCAAGCCCTTTGAAGCCCCTGAAGAGACCGAGAAAAAGGAGGAACAGCCGTGAGTGGACCCAAATGGACAAGGGCCCAGCAGGCCGCCATCGACGACCGGGGCGGGGCGCTGCTGGTCAGCGCGGCGGCGGGCAGCGGCAAGACCGCCGTCCTGACCGAGCGGGCCGTTCGGCTCATCACCGACCCGGAAGCCCCCATCGACGCGGACAAACTGCTGATCGTGACCTTCACGAATGCGGCGGCGGCTGAGCTGCGGGCCCGCATCGGCCAAGCGCTGCTCCGCCGCAGCCAAGCGGAACCGGGCAACACGGCCCTGCGCCGCCAGCGGATGCTGCTGCAGCGCGCCCCCATCTGTACCATCGATGCCTTCTGTCTTGACCTGCTGCGCAAGCACTTTCAGGCGCTGGACATCCCGCCGGACTTTTCCCCCGCCGACCCCGGCAGTGTGGAAACGCTGCGGGCGGCTGCGCTGGCCGAGACGCTGGAACGCGCCTATGCTGACCCGGATTTCTGCGCCTTTGCGGACCTCTACGGCAAAGGCCGCAGCGACAAAGCCGCCGGGGAGACCATCCTGCACACGTACGATTTCCTCCGCGCCCTGCCCGACTACCACCGCAAGCTGGACGAATTTCTGGCTCCGTGGAAGGCCGAGCGCGGCTTTGACAAGACCTGCTGGCACGACCTGCTTCTGGCCGAAGCGGCCCGCGATGCCAAGGCAGGGCGGGAGCTGTTCTGCGCCGCCCTGAGCGACTGCAAAAACGACCTTGTGCTGGCCCGCATCGAGGCCGAGAACAAGGGCAAGACCGACGCCGCCCGCGCAAAAGGCGTGGCCGGGGCCAACGACAAATTCGCCGAGCCTTTGGAGCGGCTGGAGAACGCCGCCGCCCTGCTGGGCGAGGTGGAGCGGCTGGCCGAGGCAGGAGAGTGGACGCCCCTCTATGACCGGCTGACGCCCTATGTCCTCGGCATGGAGCCGCTGCCGGGGCTGAAGGGGATGAAAAAGCGGCTGACCGGCGAACACAAGGCCGCCGTCAAGACCCGCGCCGACGAGGCGGCGGGCTTGTTCGGGCAGATCTTGGAGCTGATCTCCTGCAGCGAGGACGAGGCCGAAGCCGACCGCTTGGCGGCGCTGCCCCGGCTGCAGGCCCTGTTTGCCGCCGTGCGGGATTTTGACGCCCGGTTTGCCGCCAAGAAGCAGGAGCGGAAGCTGCTGGAATTCAGCGATTTCGAGCATCAGGCCCTCCGGCTCCTCCGCGGCCCGGACGGCACCCCCACCCCCCTGTGTGAGAGCATCCGGCAGAATTACGCCGCCGTCATGGTGGACGAATATCAGGATACAAATGCGCTGCAGGATGCGCTCTACCGCTGTTTGGCCAGCCCGGCGGGGGATAACCTCTTCCTCGTGGGCGACTTGAAGCAGAGCATCTACCGTTTCCGTCAGGCCGACCCCAGCATCTTCCGGGAAAAGCTGGACACATGGCCGCTGCTGGAAGGGGAAGCCGCCCGCTCCCGCCCGGCGGAGGGAATCCCCGGCCGGAACGCTCTGCTGGCGCTGGACGCCAACTTCCGCAGTGCGCCGGAGGTGGTGCGGGGCATCAATTTCCTCTTTGAGCAGCTCATGACCCCCGCGCTGGGCGATACAGCCTACGGCGACGGGCAGCGGCTGGTCTGCGGCGCACCGGGGGAGTACGCCGGCAGCGTGGAAGCGCAGTTTTTGCCCGACGACACCGCCGAGACGGACGCGGCGTTTATCGCGAAGCGCATTGCCGAACTGGTGGCTTCCGGCGAACCGGTGCGGGAGGGCAGCGCCACCCGCCCGGTGCAGTACGAGGATGTCTGCATCCTGCTGGCCGCGCGGGGGGATTTCCCAGCCTACGTGGAGGCGCTGACGGCCAAGGGCATCCCGGTCTACGCCGACGCCCGCGAAAATCTGCTGGACGCGCCCCACATCCGGCCCCTCATCGCGCTGCTGAAAGTCATCGACAACCCGGCGCAGGATATTTATCTGGCCGCAGCCATGCTGGGCCCGCTGTTCGGATTTACGGACGATGACCTTGTGCGGCTCCGGGCCTTGCAGCGCAAAACGAGCCTGTACGGGGCTGTGCTGGCCGCTGCGAACAGCGCCGAGCCGGACGCTTTTACCGAAAAAGTCCGGCAGTTCTACACCCGCCTGACCGCCCTGCGCCGGATGGCCCGGAGCGTGTCGGTGGAACGATTGCTGGAAGAGATCTTTGCGTCCACCGGCTATCTCGCCGCGCTGGGCGTGATGGAAAACGGCACCCGCCGCCGGGAGGATGCCCGGCGGTTCGCCTCCTTCTGTGCCGGTGCCGGGGCAAACGGCATCTCCGGCCTTGTCCGCGCCATCGACGCCGCCGCGCTGGCGGGTTCCACCGGCCAGTATACGGTGCCCGGCGGCGCCCACCCCGGCTGCGTGACCATCATGACCATCCACCGCTCCAAGGGGCTGCAGTTCCCGGTGGTCTTTGTGGCGGACACGGCCCGGCGGTTCAATGCCGCCGACACCCGCCAGCCCGTGCTGCTGCACCGAGTGTACGGGGCCGGGCTGCGCCTCCGCCCCGAAGACGGCGAGGGTTCCTATAAAACAGCGGCCTATGCGGCGCTGTCCAATGTCCACGCCGCTGAACTGCGCAGCGAGCAGATGCGGCTGCTGTACGTGGCTCTCACCCGCGCGCAGGACAAGCTGATCCTGACCATCCCCCTCGGCATGACCAAGACCACCAACCCCTTGGCCAAGGCCTCGGCCTTCCTTGCGGCGGGGGCAGGGGAGACGCTGAACCGTCAGGCCAGTTCCTTTGCGGATTGGCTGCGGGCAGCCCTCCTCGTCCACCCGAACGGCGGGCCCCTCCGCCGCTTGGCCGAAAATCTGGAACTGCCCTTTGTGGAAACGGAAAGCACCATCGCCATTGCGCTGGAACCGGAGCAGGAGAACGAGGCCCCCGAAGCCGCCGCCTCCGCACCGGAGGAGCGCCCCGCTACGGACCCGGCTCTGACCGCCCGGCTGCGGGAGGGCTTCGGCTGGCAGTACCCGGCGGCCCCGCTGGCCGCTGTGCCCGCAAAAGTCAGCGTGACGAGCATCGTCCACAAGGCCGAGCAGACGACGCTGGAGCGCCCCGGCTTCCTCTCGAAGGACGGCCTGACCGCCGCCGAGATGGGCACGGCCCTCCACGCATTTCTGGAACATGCGGACTTTGCCGCCCTTGCCGCCGCGAAACAGGCCGGAACGCTGGACGAGGCTATCTTGGCCGAACGGGATCGGCAGGTACACGCTCAGCTCACCGCGCCGGAGATCGCCGACAAGCTCGACGTGCGCCGCATCCGCCGCTTTGCCGAGAGCGACGCCTTTGCCCGCATCTGCGCGGCGGATGAGGTGCTGCGGGAGCTGGCCTTCATCACGGCCCTGCCCGCTTCGGCGGTGCTGGCCGCGCAGGGAAGCCCCGCGCCCGACCCGGAGACTGCCAAGGCCAGCGTGCTGGTGCAGGGCATCGCGGACATCGTGCTGGTCTTCCCCGACCACTTGGAACTGCTGGACTATAAGACCGACCGCCGCAAGACCGAAGCCGACTACCTCGCCGCTTACCGCGCCCAGCTCAACCTCTACGCCATCGCCATCGAGAAGCGCTTCGCCCCGAAAAAGGTGACGTATAAGGGAATCTATTCGCTGGAACTGGGGAAGTTGATCGAGGTGAAGTGATAGGTGCCCCGCTGCCGTGGCTTGTCCTCTCTGCCTTACGGTACGCTGTGCTAAACAAAGGCGCAGGGTTCCCTCTGCCGGGCTCGCCCTCTCAGTCAAAGCCTGACGGCTTTGCCAGCTCCCCCAAAGTGGGAGCCCTTGGCAAAGGCGTGAAGTCTGAGCGCAGCGCCTTCGGCTCCCCTTGCGGCAGCAGGGCGTAAAGATTCCAAACCGGAAACTTGGCGGACTGCCAAGGCCTCTCACTTTGGGAGAGGTGGCATCGCGTAAGCGATGACGGAGAGGGCAAGCCCGGCAGAGGCGGCGCAGAGCCTAGGTTTACATCGTGTCTGCGGTGGGGAGAGGGCGGAGGGAACGATCCCGGTGGCTCGTAATATTTTTCTTCAAAACCGCATAAAAGTGCTTGACAGGCATGGCGGGGTGTGGTAAACTGTCTGGGTAAAGAAAGCAGCTACGGCCTAGCCGCGCTCGCCTTGTGGGGTCAGAATCCTCCGGGCTATACTGCAAACCAATTTGCTTTTGAACAAATTGTGCTTTTGAGTGAATTTCGCGCGGCTGTCCTGAAAATGGGCGGCCGCGTTTTCTATGCCAAATATTGCAACACTATGGATTATTGTTTGGAGGTGCATTCATTATCGCTACCGCTGGAAAGTCGAAGGAACTGGAGATCAACGGTCAGATCCGTGATCGTGAAGTTCGCCTGATCGGAGCAGACGGCGAGCAGAAGGGCGTTGTTACCATTCAGGTGGCAATGCGTGCTGCTGAGGAGGCCGGCCTCGATCTGGTCAAGATCGCACCGCAGGCTGTTCCGCCTGTGTGCAAGGTGCTGGACTACGGCAAATACCGTTTTGAACAGCAGAAGAAGGAGAAGGAAGCCAAGAAGAATCAGAAAGTGGTCGAAGTCAAGGAGACCCGCCTTTCTCTCAACATTGACACCAACGACTTCAATACCAAGGTGAACCAGACCGCCAAGTTTTTGGCAGCCGGCCACAAGGTTAAGGCTTCGATCCGCTTCCGCGGCCGTGAGATGGCGCACAGCGCTCTGGGTGCTGACGTGCTGAAACGCTTCGCCGAGACTCTGCCTCAGGCAAGCATGGATAAGCCGCCGGTGCTTGAGGGCCGCACGATGTCCATTCTGCTGATCCCGAAACCCAATAAGGACTAATTTTAGGAGGAAACTAAAATGGCTAAGATGAAACTGAAGACGCACTCCGGCGCTAAGAAGCGCTTTAAGCTGACCAAGAACGGCAAGATCAAGCGCGGCCACGCATTCCGCAGCCACATCCTGACCAAGAAGACCACCAAGCTGACCCGTGGTTATCGTCAGCCCAGCTACGTTGATAAGACCAACGCAGCTACCATCAAGAGCATGCTGCCCTACGCCTAATGAAGCGAGCCGCACGCACAACCAAGATATTTACTGAACTAAAGGAGATATAAAAAATGGCACGTATTAAGGGCGCTACGATGACTCACAAACGTCGCAAGAAGATGCTGAAGCTGGCAAAGGGCTTCTATGGCTGCAAGAGCAAGCACTTCAAGATGGCCAAGCAGCAGGTCATGAAGAGCGGCAACTACGCTCTGGCTGGCCGCCGCATGAAGAAGCGTCAGTTCCGCAACCTGTGGATCACCCGCATCAACAATGCAGTTCGTCCTCTGGGCATGAACTACTCCTCCTTCATGGCTGGCCTGAAGAAGGCTGGCATCGAGCTGAACCGCAAGATGCTCAGCGAGATGGCTATCAACGATCCCCAGAGCTTCGCAGCTCTGGTCGAGACCGTCAAGAACGCCTAATAGAGCTTGACTAAGACGCCCGCGCGTAAAAATACGCGGGCGTCCTTTTTGTATGTAATGGGATGCCGGAGGAGCCAGCATGGACGAAAAAATCACCAGCCGCGAAAACGCAAAGATCAAATATGCCTGCCGCCTGTCCTCCAGTGCGGCGTTCCGCCGCAGCGAGGGCCGCTTTCTGGCCGAGGGGCGGAAGCTCTGCCCGGAGCTTTGCCGCGGGGCCGAGCTGGAAACGCTGTTTTATACGGCCTCTGCCGCCGAAAAGTGCCCGGAAATTCTGGAACTGCCCGGCGAGCATTTTCTGGTGGAAGATCACGTGGCGGATAAGCTCGCCGACGTGGGCACCCATCAGGGGGTGTTCGGCGTCTTCCGCACGCCTGTGCATACCTTAGAGGAGGTGCACACCGGCGGGCGGTATCTGGCACTGGAACGGGTGCAGGACCCCGGCAATGTGGGCACTCTGCTGCGCTCGGCGGCGGCTTTCGGCTTTGACGCCGTGATCCTCAGCGACGGGTGCGCCTCCCCCTTCGCCCCCAAGACCCTGCGGGCCTCCATGGGCGCGGCGGTGCGGGTGCCGGTCATTGAGGCCGGGGCCATGCCCGCCGCCATCGCATCGCTGCGGGAACAGGGCATCACCTGCCTTGCAGCGGCGCTCTACCGCTCCCAGCCGCTGAGCGCGGCGGCGTCCAGCTGCCCCGGCGGGATCTGTGTCGTCATCGGCAGCGAGGGGCAGGGCCTGACCGACGAGACCATTGCCGCGTGCAATGGCACCGTCCGCATCCCCATGACGGACCGGGTGGAGAGCCTGAATGCGGGCATCGCGGGCAGCATCCTGCTGTGGCATTTCCGGGAGGAGAGCCTGTGACCGGCCCGGACCCCGCGTGGGGCCAGACCAGCTTCTTCCCGCCTGAACCGGCCCCCGACCCGCTGCTGTGCTGGCTCTGGCTGGCGGGCACGCTGGGCGTGGGCAGCAGCCGGAACGGAAGCGTCCTCGACGCTTTTGGCGGCGCGCAGGAAGCGTGGGAACAGCGGGGGAGCGAAGCCTTCCGCCGCGCCGCAGGAGCACCGGCGGCCCTGCGGGCTGTCCAGCCCGACAACACGCCGGAGCATTACCGCGCCTTTGTGCGGCGGTGCGAAGCGCGGCGCATCCGCATCCTGACCTACGACGACCCGGATTACCCGCTGGCGCTGACCCGCATCCCGGATATGCCGCTGGTGCTCTACTGCACCGGGGACCCGGTCTGGCTGAACGAACCTGCCGCCGTGGGGATGGTGGGCAGCCGCAAGCCGACCGAATACGGTCTGCGGGCGGCAGAGGACATCGGCTGCGGCCTTGCGCGGGCCGGGGCCATCGTCGTCAGCGGCTTGGCGGACGGCCTTGACAGCGCCGGGCACCGCGCCGCCGTGCAGGAGCACTGCCCCACCATCGGGGTGCTGGGCGTGCCCATCGACAAGACCTACCCGGCAACGAACCGGGAACTGCGGCGGCAGATCGAGGCCAATGGCTGCGTCATCAGCGAGTACCCGCCCGAAAGCATGGCCATCGGCCGGGTGGGCTTTTTGCAGCGCAACCGGCTCATCGCGGCGCTCTCCATGGCGCTGGTGGTGGTGGAAGCGCAGGAAAAAAGCGGCACCATGTCCACCGTGGCCCATGCCGAGCGGTATGGCAAGCCCGTGTTCGCGGTGCCGGGGAGCATTTACTCCCCCAATTCTGCCGGGACGAACGGGCTGCTGCGGGAGGGCCGCGCCAAGGCGGTCTGCAAGGCGGAAGATCTCTTTTCCACCCTGCGGCTGGACGCTGCCCCCGCACAGGCCGTGGCGGCCCCCCGGCCCGCCCCGGCTGCGCTGAGCGACACCGAGCGGAGGGTGCTGGCGTGCATCGGGGCCAAGGCGAAAGGCGTGGAGGAGATCGGCCAGAAGAGCGGGCTGCCCACGGCCCTTTTGCTGGGCACCCTGATGAAGCTGGAGCTGACGGGCCGCGTGACCTGTCTGCCGGGCAAGAGGTATATTCTGCGCTGACCGCGCAAACACTGAACTTTGAGGGACAACCTCTTCATATAAAGGGAGAACTACTATGTCAAAACTCGTGATCGTGGAGTCGCCCGCAAAGGCGAAAACCATCGGCAAATATCTGGGCAAGGACTACGAGGTCACGGCCAGCATGGGCCACATCCGCGACCTGCCCGCCTCCCAGCTGGGCATTGATGTCGAACACGACTACACGCCCCAGTACATCAGCATCAAGGGCAAGGAAAAGCTCATCAAGGAGCTCAAGAGCAAGGCCAAGCACTCCGACGGCGTCCTTCTCGCCACCGACCCGGACCGCGAAGGCGAGGCGATCAGCTGGCATCTGGCCAACATTCTGGGGCTGGACCCCCACGAACCCAACCGCGTGACCTTTGACGAGATCACCAAAAAGGGCGTGCAGGAGGGCATGGCCCATCCCCGCGCCATCGACGAAGACCTGTTCAACGCCCAGCAGGCCCGCCGCGTGCTGGACCGTCTGGTGGGCTACAAGCTCAGCCCCTTCCTGTGGCGCAAAGTCCGCCGGGGCCTGTCGGCTGGCCGCGTACAGAGCGTGGCCGTCCGCCTCATCGACGACCGCGAAAAGGAGATCGAGAGCTTCAAGCCCGAAGAATACTGGAATGTGGACGCCACCCTCGGCGTGGGGCACAAGAGCTTCACGGCCCGGCTGGCCTCCGACGACAAGGGCAAGAAGCTGCTGCCCCGCACCGAGGCCGAGGCCCGCGCCATCGAACAGGGGCTGGAAGGGGCCGAGTACACCGTCGGGGAGCTGAAAAAGGGCAAGCGCGCCAAGCAGCCCACCCCGGCCTTCATCACCAGTACCTTGCAGCAGGAAGCGTCCCGTCGGCTGGGCTTTACGGCCACCCGCACCATGCGGGCCGCCCAGACCCTGTACGAAGGCGTGGACATCGCGGGCCACGGCAC